>Ga0208197_1000320_pt1 | contig 64739 bp, 53 predicted proteins | sample AD_JPNNA4_MetaG_FD_184444 | JGI IMG/M metagenome (GOLD analysis project Ga0208197, IMG submission 184444) | Active sludge microbial communities of municipal wastewater-treating anaerobic digesters from Japan - AD_JPNNA4_MetaG (SPAdes) (version 2) | ecosystem: Engineered > Bioreactor > Anaerobic...
TACGCATCACTGATGTCCAGACTGCCACAAGCACGCTCACCGCCACTCTGCGTTGGACGCCGATCCCGCAAGCCGTCACCACCACGCTGCGCTACGCGCCTGCGTTCATCACCGACGAAACCTGGGCAGCGGCAACCGTCATCAGCGACAGTCTGCCGGGCAGCACGGACGGCTTCACCGCAAACGTCCCATACGCGGGAGGAAGCGTCTACTTCGCGCTTAAATCGCAAGATGCAAGTGGCGCCTGGTTTGGGCTATCCAACAACGCTTACTGGCCAATCTTTGAGGTATACTTACCGCTGGTCATGCGGAATTGAAAGGTTTGTCATGATTACTGCAAGTTCAGTTTTTGTCCGAGGAGACCTTATGTTTCACAATAAAGCTATCCGACACTACATCAAGTTATGGGTATTGGTGCTGATTTTCGCCGGCTGCGCGAAGACACTGCCCACACCGGAGCCGGTCACGATCAAGTTTCCGTATTATGAACGCGATGCTGCGTACTACACCGCACTGGCAGAACAATTCCACGCGCGCTACCCGAGCATTACGGTCGAATTAGTCAAGTTGGGCCGCCAAAACATCAATCAGGTTGGTGATAACGACGTGTTCATGGCGAACCAACTCTCGGTGCCGCAACTGATCCAGCAAGGCGCCATTCTCAATCTCACACCTTTGATCGAGCAAGATAAAACCTTCGACAGTAATGTATTTTATCCGGGGACACTCGAAACATTTCAATACGAGGGGAAAACATGGGGTATCCCCTCCGATATTGATGTGCTGCTGATGTACTACAACAAAGACCTCTTCGATCGCTATGGCGTCCCCTACCCCACCATCGGCTGGACCTGGGATGACTTTCTCGACCGCGCCGAGAGCCTCACCGATCCGGGCAGTGGCATCTTCGGTTATGCTATCCAGTATGAAGACCAGATGGCCATTATGGAGCCGGTACTCTTTATCTACCAGCACGGCGGACAGCTTTTCGATAGCTGGCAGAACCCTACCCACATCACCTTCAACGATCCACTCAACGTTGAGGCGTTGGCATGGTACGCCGCCTTGATCCACACATATAACGTCGCGCCCACGCGCCAGCAAGGCCCCAACTCGATAGGTTACTATCCTTATGGTGGCATCATGCAAGGCAAGTTTGGGATGTGGATGGGGATGTTGTCGGAACACGGCGGCGTGATGTGGCCGACGCGCTGGCCGATGCGCTGGGGCGCGGTGCCGCTGCCCCGTGACCGCAACGCGACCACGCTGGCGACGGTCAACGGCTTCTTCATTTCGACCAAAACCCAACACCCGGAGGCATGCTGGAAGTGGATTACGTTCCTCAGTGCATCCATGCCGACGCAGAACATCCCTGCGCGGACGGCGTTGGCCGAGTCGAACGAATTCCTGGAACTTGTCGGCGCAGATACTGCCGAAGCAGCGCGCGCGGCGGTACGCGAAGCTGTGCTGATCAATCCCAATCTGGTCGGCTACGAACAAGCCTTAAATACGCTCGGCGCAGCCTTCACCGCCGTCCGCGAGGGGCAAACTTCCCCAGAAGCCGCCCTGAACGCAGCGCAGGAACAGATTGATTTTTAGTTTCTCCAAAGTTGACCTATAATAGCAGTTGAGTGATAATAACGTTCACATGGAGGCCCCCTATGGAATATCGAGAATTAGGACGTACCGGATGGAAAGTATCGGCAATCAGCTTTGGAGCCTGGGCCATCGGCGGGACGTGGGGCGCAGTTCAGGACAGCGAATCGCTGGCAGCGCTCCATCGCGCGGTGGATTTAGGGGTCAACTTCTTTGACACCGCTGACGTTTACGGGGACGGACGCAGTGAGCGACTGCTCGGCCAACTGCGCAAACAGCGGCCTGAGACGATCTACATTGCGACTAAGGCCGGACGCAGGCTCAATCCCCACGTCGCCGAAGGCTACACCCGTGAGAATCTCACCGCCTTTGTCGAGCGCAGCCTCAAAAACCTCGCCACCGACGCGCTTGACCTGCTGCAACTCCATTGCCCACCCACACAGGTCTATTACATGCCGGAGGTCTTTGACGTGCTCGATGACCTGGTCAAGGCCGGTAAAGTGCGCCACTACGGCGTGAGTGTGGAAAAAGTCGAGGAAGCGCTCAAGGCCATCGAATACCCCAATGTGAAAACGGTGCAGATCATCTTCAACATGTTCCGCCACCGTCCCTCCGAGCTGTTCTTCGAGCAGGCGAAAAAGCGCCGTGTCGGAATCCTGGCGCGCGTCCCCCTGGCCTCTGGCATGCTCACCGGCAAGATGAAGCCCGACAGCCAGTTCGCGCCCGACGATCATCGTGCGTTCAACCGCGACGGCGCAGCCTTCGACCGTGGGGAGACGTTCTCCGGCGTGGATTACGCCGTGGCGCTGCAAGCCGTGGAGGAACTCAAGGCCATCTGCCCACCGGGAATGAGTATGACGCAGTTCGCCCTGCGCTGGATTCTGATGTTCGACGCGGTCACGTGTGCGATTCCCGGCGCCAAGCGTCCATCCCAGGCGGAAGAGAACATCGCCGCAGCCGACATGCCGCCCTTATCAGATGAGATCATGGCGCAGGTGCGCCGGATTTACGACCAGTACATCCGTGCGTTGGTCCATCATTACTGGTAAAAGATTTCCGGTTGGGTAAAAAATAACGTTCAAACGTTCCAGCGTTTCAACGTTCAAGCGGTTTTCTAGAGGTAAAGCATGCGAAACAAGCTTGCGACCCTGCGCGCCAGGATCATCGGTATCATTGTTGTAACGATAGCGGCGATCTTCTTGATATTCTACATTCCCCTACATCTAGTCCTGCTCCAGAACTTTGCAGCTCTCGAAAAACAAACTGTATCCCGCGACATTCAACGGGGCGCCAACCAAATCGCCAATGCTATCGAGGATTTGGATATGACCGCCGCCGACTATGCCCGGTGGGATGATACCTATTTCTACATGGAGACGCGCGATCAGGGTTACATTGACGCTAACTATACCGAATCCACTTACGCATCCAACCGGATCAATATCATTGTGCTGATCAATACAGCAGGCGAAGTCTTGTATGCGGGGACTTATGATTTCAATACCCAGACATTCGTAACGGTACCTGAAAAACTCCTGACACTGTCTCCTACCGACCGGCTGCTCACGCCTATAGTCACCGAACAAAGCGTAGCCGGGATCCTCATGGTGGCAGAAAACACGCCGATATTCATTGCCTCGCAACCGATCCTGACCAACGAATCCCAAGGCCCGGCCCATGGCGTGCTGATGATGGGACGATTCCTGGACGAAACCGAAGTCACACGGCTCATGGAGATCACACAATTAGCGCTCACATTTACCGACGTCACCGCGCCGGACCTGCCTCAAGACCTGCGCGCCATCTACGACAACCTCATCACAAGCGGAACGGAAACGGCCATTGTGCCGCTGGATAAAGAAACCATTTGCGGCTACCGCATCCTCAAAGACATCTACGATCAACCGGCCCTGCTGCTGCGCATTGACGTCAGCAGAGACATCTACGCGCGGGGACAAATGACTTTGCAGTACCTGGGACTGGCGCTCCTGATCGCAAGCCTGGGTTTCGGTCTGACCATGTGGTGGTTGTTGGGGCGCTTTGTCATTGATCGGCTGAGCAGTTTCCGCGCCGAAATCACCCGTATTGGCGTTTTGGGAAGCCAGGGGGACTTTTCCAGCCGGGTGCCTATCCAGGGGGCAGATGAGCTTTCGCAGCTCGAAAGCACGGTCAACACCATGCTGGATAATCTGGAGCATTACCAGAAAGAACTGCTTGTCCAAAGACAGCGTTTCGAGAGTCTGATGACTGTAGCCCATGCCACCGTAGAGCAACCGGACCTGGATACAACCTTGAAAAATGCCCTGGAGGCTGCACGCCTCCTTACACGCGCCGAACGGGGCAGCGTTTTCGTTCTCAACGAACTCGGAGAAGTGGCCTATAGCCTCCTATCCCGTGACGGACTCACTGCCGTGGAACGCCAAGAACTGATCAGCCAGGTGATGACCATCGGCCTTGCAGGATGGGTATCGCGGCACCGCCAGCCCGTACTGGTCGCCGATACGGAAAAAGACCTGCGCTGGTACCCTTTACCCAATTTGCCTTACACAGTGCGCTCTGCCCTGGTTGTGCCCATCTTTAGTGGGACGCACAAACTCGGTGTTCTGACGCTTACCCACCCGGATCCCAACCATTTTACGCAAGATGACCTGGAACTCATGCGCGCCGCAGCCGATCAAATGGCGCTGGCGATTCGCAACGCGCAAATCTACGACGATCAGCACCGCCTCGCCGAACGTCAGACAACCCTCTATGAGACGTTGCGCACGATCAGCGCCCAACTCGACCCTGAAGTCGTCATTCAAACCGCCGTGGCCAGAGTTGCAGATACAACCAGCTGGCCTGCCGTGGCCATCCTCCTGCCAGATAAGCGACAGGAATTACTGGTTTTGCAAGCTCACGCGGGACGTCTTCCGTTGCCAGAACGCTGGCACATTGCGGCCAACTACGGTACCATGGGGCGCGCCTTCCGTGATAGCAAAACACTGTATACCGAGGATACGCATACCTCGACAAGTAGTGTGACCCTGTACGAACAGACCGGTTCCCAAATCGTGACCCCTCTGCGCTATGGGCAACGGATCCTGGGCATACTGGATATCGAGCATGAAAACACCTACGGCTTCCGAGCTGATGACATCGTGCTGGCCGAGTCCCTGGCCGACGCCATCGCGCTGGCCCTGGAGAATGCCAACACCCACGCCCACATCCGCCAATACGCGGCGAATCTCAACATGCTGTATGCCCTGGCGCAGGCGACAAGCCAGGCCCTGGCGCTTGAAACTATGCTCCCCGAAGCCCTGAACTCAATCCTGGAATCCCTGGGATTCGACGCCGGCTTTATCGGTCTGTTTGATTCCGAAAATAGCCATATCCAATTGGCGGTTGTCCAGGGTCTCCCTTCGCCAATCACGGAAGAACTGCACGTGCTGTTGAACGAGAAAGCAGTGCAAGAATACATTCGTACACAACCCATCCCCTTGCTCATCGAAGATTTGAACCGCCCAACGCCGCAAATCGCCCGCCTTCAGACCACCGTGCCACAGGTCTTCGAGTGCTTCCGCCGCTGGGAAATACACTCCTTCATCCACGCGCCCCTTGTCCAACAGGGACGCACGCTCGGTGTGATCGGCATGGCCTCGCGTCAGACGCGGATATTCTCTTCGGACGATCAAGCCCTCCAGGTGATGCTGGTGCAACAGCTTGCGGCGGCGATCACCAATGCGCGACTCTTCCAGGCCATGATTGACGAGCGCGGTCGCCTGCAAGCGTTGATTGAAGCCTCACACGATGGCATTATCCTCATTGATGCCAATCAAAAAGTGCCGGTCATCAACGCCGCCGCATTGAAGCTGCTGAATTTGCCCGGAACACCGCAAGCCTGGATCAACCGCACCACCCTCGATTTTCTAAGCACCTTGCGCCATCAAACGCCGGAAGCAGCACGCACGTTATTGAAGGAATTGCGCCGGGTGCAGCATGCCGAAGCAGAAGCCGCTGAAGGGGAATTCAGCGTACCGCCCCATACCATCCACTGGTACAACTTCCCGGTGATGGCGGAAGGCTCAGCCCTCGGTCGCCTGATCGTTCTCCACGACATCACCGAGGAACATCTCCTCAAGCGTATGCGTGAGGACCTGACCCACACAACCATCCACGATCTACGCAATCCGCTCACCGCTATCTACGGCGCCCTCGAAATGATGAACAAAGACATTCGGCACATGTTGACCCCGGGCCAGGAACAACTGCTCAACATCGCCCGGCGCAGCACGCAACGGATGCTGGACCTCGTCAATGCTCTGATGGACATCAACCGCCTGGAAAGCGGGCAGATGCCCCTGGAATATACCACCTTCAACCTGCCCGACCTGGTTGCCGAGATTATCGAAAGCCAAAAGCCGCTTGCCATCAACAAAACCTTGCAGTTGGAAAATGCGTTGCCCCCCGACCTTCCGCCGGTCAGTGCGGATAAGAAATTGCTGGAGCGCGTGTTCCAAAATCTCATCGGCAACGCCATAAAATTTACGCCGTCTGGCGGAACCGTGCGCCTCACAGCCCGCCGGGGAAAAGAAAACCCAGCCACCATCTACGTTTCCATCCACGATAGCGGGCCGGGGATTCCGCCGGAAATCCTGGGGCGGCTGTTCGAGAAATTCACGACGGGGAAACAGGCAGAGCATGGCACCGGCCTCGGCCTGGCTTTCTGCAAAATGGTCCTCAACGCGCACAAAGAGGATATCTGGGTAGAAAGTACCGGCGAGCAGGGCACGACCTTCACCTTCACCCTGCACAGTGATAACGTCGGACAGAACGCCCCCCCTACAGACAAACCGTAAAGGCAGCCAATGTTCAACGGATGTCCTCTGCTTAATAACGAAATATCTCAACCACAAAAGGAGTCACTATGAAAGGTATCGTTCTCTCCGGCGGACTGGGAACCCGTCTTTATCCGTTGACGGTCTCTCTGTCCAAACAAATCCTCCCTATCTTCGACAAGCCGATGATCTACTATCCGCTTTCGGTGCTGATGCTGGCCGACATCCGCGAATTCCTCATCATCTCCACACCGCAGCACCTTGAGTTGTACGAGAAGCTCTTCGGCGACGGATCACGTTTAGGGCTGGATATTCAATACGCCGCGCAGCCCCATCCGGGCGGAATTGCGCAAGCCTTCCTCATCGGTGAAGAATTCATCGGCGGGCAGCCGTGCGCGCTCATCCTCGGCGATAACTTTCTCTACGGACACGGTCTCTCCGATCTGATGCAAGAAGCGGGGCGGCTCACCGACGGCGGGATGGTCTTCGCCTACTACGTGCAGGACCCGCAACGCTACGGTGTCGTCGAGTTCGACAAAGACCTCAATGCCCTGAGCATCGAGGAAAAGCCCCAAAAGCCCAAGTCAAACTACGCCGTCACCGGCATCTACTTCTACGATCAGCACGTGGTCGAAATCACCAAAGGGCTAAAACCCTCCGCACGCGGCGAGCTGGAAATCACCGACGTCAACAAGGAATATTTGCGGCGCGGCAAATTAAAAGTGCGCCTCTTCGGGCGTGGCTTCGCCTGGCTAGATACCGGCACGCACGAGAGCTTGCTCGAGGCCAGCGACTTCGTGCAGACCATCGAGCACCGACAGGGTCTCAAAATCGGCTGCATCGAAGAGATCGCCTACCGCAAGGGCTACATCGGTCCAGAGGAATTGCTCAAAATCGCCGACTTCTCGAAGGACAACCCCTATTGCCTCTACTTGCGTGAGCTGGCGCAACAACCGCAGACAATGGTGATATAAGCTGGAAGCTGGTTACTGGAAGCTGGTTACTGGAAGCTGGTTACTGGAAGCTGGTTACTGGAAGCTCGATCCAGCATCTGGTATCCGGCACCCAACATCAGCAATTAACGAGGAGGAATGAATGTCTCACCCCAAAGTGGCCGCGCAGTTGTTCACCGTGCGGGATTTCTGCAAGACGCTGGCAGACTTCGACGCCAGTATGCAGAAGATCCGTGATATTGGGTATACCGCCGTGCAGGTCTCCGGCATCGGCCCGATCGCGCACGAGGACGTGAAAGCCATCACCGACAAGTACGGCCTCAAAATCGTCATTACCCACGTGGGCTTCGACTATCTACAAAACGACATTGACGCCGCAATCGCGCAGCACAGGCTATGGGAATGTCCCAATGTCGCCATCGGCAGCATGCCACCCCACTACTATGAGATGGGCGAAGCCGGTTTTCATCAATTCGCCAAAGATGCCACCGAGGTCGGCAAGAAGCTGGCCGACGCCGGGCTGACCTTCAGCTACCACAACCACAGTTTCGAGTTCGTGCGTTATGGCAAGCGTACCGGGTTGGACATCATCTACGAAGAGAGCGATCCGCGCTATGTGCAGGCGGAGATTGACACGTACTGGATTCAGCACGGCGGCGGTGATGTCGTCGCGTGGATCAAGCGAATGAAGAACCGGATGCCTGTCATCCACTTCAAAGACATGGTAATGGTCCGCGGTGAACAAATGTGGGGCACGCAGCAAACGATGGCCGAAATCGGCGAGGGCAACCTCAACTGGCCCAAAATCATCAAGGCGTGCCAGAAGGCCAACGTCGAATGGTACGCCATTGAGCAAGACCGCTGTCTACGCGATCCCTTCGAGAGCCTCAAGATCAGCTACGACAACCTGCGCGCGATGGGGGTAGAGTAAGTCGAGTAGTCGTGTAGTCGTTTGGTCGTGGAGTCGGTACGTTAGTTTTGTTCATCTCTGGGTTCTCTGTGACTAATACAAGGGGTTTGATATGGACAACACCATAATCGAAAATTGCGGGTTTTCACCCACACGCCTGACGCGCATCAGTACGCTGATGCAGCGTTACGTGGACGATGGCAAGATCGCCGGCATCATCGCGACCGTCGCGCGGCGCGGCCAAACCGTCTACATGGAAAAGTTCGGCATGATGGACATCGAAGCGCACAAGCCAATGCAATTCGACGCCATCTTCCGCATCGCTTCGATGACCAAGCCCATCACCAGCGTCGCCATCATGACGCTGTACGAAGAGGGCTACTTTCACCTGAACACGCCCGTGGCAGAATTCATCCCCGGCTTCAAAGAGGCTAAAGTCTTTGTGGGAGAAGCGATAGACAAAGAAGGCTATTACTGGACCGATCTCGAACGTCCGATCACATTCCGGCACCTCTTTACCCACACGGCTGGCCTGAGCTACGGCTGGAATGAGGAGGACCCGGTAGACCGGCAGTATCAAAAAGCGCAGCGGGAATCCGGTCTTGATCCGGCCAAAATGACCGTCAAAGATCTGGTGGAGGCGCTGACCACGCTGCCGCTGGCCTTCCAACCGGGGACGAAATGGCGTTACAGCTATGCGATTGACGTACTCGGCTACATCATCGAAATCATCTCCGGCAAACCGCTGGATGTGTTCCTCAAAGAACGCATCTTTGAGCCATTGGGCATGGTTGACACGGATTTCTACGTCCCCGAAGCCAAAGCCAACCGGCTGTGCGCGCTGTACGGCCATCCCGATAACGCCCCTACCCTGCAACGCATCGAGTCGCCCATGCCCGGTCAGATTTTCCAGAAACCGTCGTTCCTGTCGGGCGGCGGCGGACTGGTTTCCACAGTCCACGATTACGCCCGCTTCGCGCAGATGCTCGTCAATGGCGGCGAATTGGACGGCGAGCGCATCCTCAGCCCCACGACCGTCGCCCTGTACAGCATCAATCACATGCCCGAAGCCGCGCTGCCTTACGGCTTTGCGGAGGGCGAGGACCTTTACCATTGGGGCTACGGCTACAGCCTGGGGACGCGCGTGCTGATGGATGTCTCCAAGACCGGTATCGCCGGTTCCGTCGGCGAGTTCGGATGGGATGGCGCGTTCAGCACCTACTTCTGGGTTGATCCCAAAGAAGCTCTCTACGGCCTGATGATGCTACAACATTCACCCAATGCCTACTATCCCATCGCGCCGCAGTTCAAACAACTGACGTACCAGGCGATCGTGTAAACCGCAAACCTGACAGGTCTCGGAAGACCTGTCAGGTTTGTTAAGGAGGCCGCATGGAAAACCGATTGAGCCGGAAGGCATTGAAGTTGTTGTGCTCGCCGCCGTCGCTGGTCGCCATGGCGGTACTGCTGGTCAACGATCACCTCCTGCGGCGCTTCTGGCCCTCGTGGGTGACGGGCAAGCTAGGTGACTTCGCGTGGCTGCTGTTCTTCCCCTTCGCGCTGGCGTGGGGATGGGCGCTCCTCCTGCCCCGGCACGAGCGCCTGGTGCGGGGACTGGCGTTTGGCATGACGGGCGGGATTTTCACGCTGGCGAAGACGCTGCCGGTGTGCCATACCCTGGTCGTGAGCGCAGCGGAATGGGTATTGGGACGTCCGGTCGTATGGGTACGCGATCCGTCAGATCTGATGGCGCTGGTATCTTTGATAGCGGCGTGGCTGATGTGGGAAAAGTTGCCGGATGCGGGAGCTTCCACGGCGTCCCAACGAGCCATCGCTACAAAATGGAATCGTCTGGCTTTGGCGGCAGCGGCGTTACTGACAGTAGCGAATTCAGCCGGGCCGCCCCCAGTCGGCGTTGAGCACCTCACATACAGAAAAGGCAGCATTTACGGCTTCGGGCGATATGGGGTTCACGGCTACGTGAGCCACGACGGCGGTTTCTCGTGGACGGCGCTGACATTCCAGTACGATGCAGGTGCAATTGCCTACAGCGAGGATGGGGAAACGTGGATCATGGGCGCTGAACTGTGCCCGCTGTGCGCCACAGCCGAAGTGAATCTCACGCCCCGCGTCCTGCAAGTGAATGACACAGTGCAGTATCGCTACGCCTCGGGGCAACCCATCGAACGCTCAACAGATGGCGGCGCAACGTGGCAAAAGGCGTTTATGCGCCAGGGCAGCCCGGCAGATAAAACCTACTACGAGCGGCTGCACATGAATTACACATTCTACCCCGGCCCGCTGGATGCGGTTGCCGATCCCACGACAGGCAACATCGTCTTCGCTATGGGTGCTGAAGGCGTGCTGGTGCGCACGCCAGACGATAACTGGACATGGGTCGAAGTGGGGCTGGGACGCCGGGCAGAGGTGCGGCGCGGCGAGGGCTTGTGGCTTATATTGCAGGGAGAGCTGCTATTGGCCGCCGGCTTCGGCCTACTGGCGATCATGACGATGCTGATGTACTGGCGGCGAGGCGCGGCGCGAAAAATCTTCCTGACGATCTACTGGCTACTCTGGGGGATGAATGTGATCTTGATGCCCGAACTGCGGAAAAGCTACCCTCAAACCCTGGATATGCTTTTGATGTCGGCGGGATGCATCTACCTGTTCATCCACATCGGCATCGAATTGGCGATGACGATACCCAAACAAGCGACGCTGCGCGAAGGGGGACGGGTGCTGCTGACGGGGCTGGCGGTCGCGGCAGTGTTCCTGATCCCCTACATCCTGTGGGTGCTGGCAATTATCCCCTGGTACGGCCTCGCGGCAGGATCAGGCGTAGCCCTGGGCGCAGCGATTATAATGGTGTCGGAACGACGAATCAAGTCAACAACCAGTAACCAGCAACCAGCAACCAGTAACGAGTAACCAGCAACGAGTAACCAGCAACGAGTAACCAGCAACCAGCAACCAGTAACCAGCAACCAGTAACCAGCAACCAGTAACCAGCAACCAGTAACCAGCAACCAGTAACCAGCAACCAGTAACCAGCAACCAGTAACCAGCAACCAGTAACCAGTATAAGGAGAAAGTATGGAAACACGCATCTTTGGCAACACAGGCTTAACGGTCAGCCGCCTGGGCATTGGACTGGCGGAAATCGGCTTCGAACTGACGCTGGAAGAGATCAACGCCGCGTCGGATGTGCTCAACACGGCGCTCGATGCGGGCATCACCTTCCTGGACACCGCCGCCTGCTACGACATCAGCGAAGAGCTGATCGGGCGCACCATCGCGCATCGCCGCGATGAGTACGTGCTGGCGACCAAGGCCGGGCACGTCACCGGCGGCTACGTGGGCGAACCCTGGACCGCGCAAACCGTCCGCGATAGCATCGAGCGCAGCCTGGTGCGGATGAAAACCGATCACCTCGACCTGGTACAACTGCACTCCTGCGGCGTGGACGTTTTGGAGCGCGGCGAGGTCATCGAAGTGCTACAACAGGCCAAACAGGCCGGCAAAACGCGCTTCATCGGCTACAGTGGCGACAACGAGGCCGCGCTGTGGGCGGTTGAAAGTGGCCTGTTCGACACCCTGCAAACCAGCTTCAACGTGGTGGATCAGAACGCGCGGCTGTACCTCTTTGGCCCGGCGAAGGCGCGCGGCATGGGCATCATCTGCAAGCGGCCCATCGCCAACGGCGCGTGGGGCGCCACAAAAGCACCCAGCGATTACGCTGCCGAGTACTTCGCGCGCGCGCAAAAAATGCTGGCCCTGGGTCCGATCCCCGGTGCGCCGGAAAACCGCATCCTGCTGGCACTCGGCTTCGCCTTCGCGCACGAGGAGGCAGACGTCTTTATCGTCGGCACGCGCAACCCCAAACACCTCAAGGCCAACATCGAGATGGTCAACACACAACTGCCCATCGCGCCGGAAGTCGTCGCCGAACTTCACCGCCGCTTCGAGCAACTCGCCGACGGCCCCGACTGGACGCAACGGGAGTGATATTTTTAATCAGCAGATTGAGTGGATTAAGCAGATTTTCCTATTCTTAATCTGCTCAATCTGCTGACCAAAAGGAGCACAGTATGCCAAAAACAACGCACATCGCACGCTATCTCAACGTCCGCCAGGCCTACGCACCGACGATTTCCGGCGATGGGCAACGGCTGGCATTCCTCACGGACATCACCGGCGCGCCGCAGGTCTGGCAAGTGCCGCTGACCGGTGAACCGGGGACGATCTTGTGGCCCGAACAACTGACCTTCGAGACAGACCGCGTCATGCTGGCGCAGTTTTCGCCCGTCGAGGATGGTCGCCTGCTTTACACCCGCGACACCGGCGGCAATGAGAAGCAGCAGCTTTTCCTGCTCAGCGAAGACGGATCGGCGGATGTCAATCTCACGCAAGGTTTTGAGAACGTCACACACTCGTTTGGCAGGTGGGCAAAGGACGGAAACGCTATTTACTTCGCCGCCAACCGCCGCCATCCGGCGCTGTTCGATTTCTACCGGCAGCCACTCGACGGAGAAGCCATTCTGGTGTGGCAAAACGACGCGCCAGGCTTTCTCAGCCATGTAGATATTTCACCGGACGGCCGGCGCGCCATCGTTGTACGGGCCTCCGGTTCGTTCAATCACACACTGCTGGAAATTGACCTGACGAACGGAACGGCGCGGCAATGGCTCGCCTCCGAAGAACCGGTACGTTTCACCGCAGCCCATTACAGCAAGGATGGCCACAGTCTCTACCTCATCACCGACCTGAACGCCGACTTCCTCTACATCGCCCGCCTCGACCTGGACACGGGTGAGCTGGAACGCCTCATTGCGCCGGAATGGGACTGCGACGCGCTGGCGCTCTCGCCGGACGGACATAGCCTGGCCTACACCGTCAACGTCGAGGGCGCGCATCACATTCACCTGTACGATCTTGCCACAGGCGCCACGCGCGCTGCGCCCGGCATCGCTGATTTAGCGGGCGTCGTGCGCGGCGATCAGCTTATCTTCTCGCCGGATGGAAACCGCATCGCCTTCGCCTTCACTACCGCCACACGCACCGCCGACATCTACGTGTGGGATTTGACAAAAGACATCGTCTATCCGGTCACGCGCTCATCGCACGGCGGCTTGCCGATGGAGAGCTTCGTCGCGCCGGAACTCATCCGCTACCCGACGTTCGACACCCTCACCGACGGGACACCGCGCACGATTCCGGCATGGTTCTTCAAACCACCCAACCCAACCGGAGAGCCTGTGCCAGCCGTCGTGGTCGTTCACGGTGGGCCGGAGGGACAGTTCCAGCCGGTTTTCACGTTCTTCATCCAATATCTGGTGCAGAATGGTTACGCCGTGCTCGCGCCGAACGTGCGCGGCTCCACCGGCTACGGCAAAGCCTACAGCCACCTCGACGATGTGGACAAGCGCATGGATTCGGTAGCCGACCTTGCCTATGCCGCGCACTGGCTACGCGAACAGCCCGGTATTGACGGCAACCGGCTCGTCGTCTACGGCGGCAGCTACGGCGGCTTTATGGTACTCGCCGCCCTCACGGCCTACCCAAAGCTGTGGGCCGCCGGCGTGGACATCGTCGGCATCAGCAACTTCGTCACCTTCCTGGAAAACACCAGCGCGTACCGCCGCGCCCACCGCGAGGCCGAATACGGCAGCCTGGCGCGTGACCGTGAATTCCTCGAGAGCATCGCGCCGATTCGCCACGTGGATAACATCGTCGCGCCGCTGTTCGTCGTCCACGGCGCGAACGACCCGCGCGTCCCCCTGAGCGAGGCCGAGCAACTCGTCGCTGCCCTGCAAGCGCGCGGCGTCCCAGTCGAATTCCTGGTCTTCGACGATGAAGGCCACGGCGTCGTCAAACTGAAAAACAAGCTGGTGATGTTCCCGGCAATCGTCGCGTTTTTGGACATGTATTGTCAACGGATTTAACGGATGAAACGGATTAGAGAGAAAAAAATCCGTTCAAATCCGTTCAATCCGTTGACACGAAACAAGGAGGAATACTATGGCTTACGTCGCATCGGACACACGCTATGATTCAATGATCTACAACCGCTGTGGGCGCAGTGGGGTGAAATTGCCCGCGATTTCGTTGGGATTGTGGCACAACTTCGGTGGGGTGGATGTCTACGAAAACGCCCGCGCCCTGGTGCGCCGCGCCTTCGATCTGGGCATCACCCACTTCGACCTGGCGAACAACTACGGCCCGCCGCCCGGCTCCGCCGAGATCACCTTCGGGCAGATCCTCGCGCAGGATTTGCGGCCCTACCGTGACGAACTCATCATCTCCACCAAAGCCGGTTACGGGATGTGGGCCGGACCTTACGGTGAGTGGGGATCGCGCAAGTATCTCATCGCCAGCCTGGATCAAAGCCTCAAGCGCATGGGGTTGGACTACGTGGACATCTTCTACAGCCACCGCTTCGACCCGGAGACGCCGTTGGAAGAGACGATGGGCGCGCTCGATTACGCCGTGCGCAGCGGGCGCGCGCTCTATGTCGGCATCTCCAACTACTCGCCGGAACACACGCGGCAGGCAGCGCGGATTTTGCGCGAACTGGGGACGCCCTGCCTGATTCACCAACCGTCGTACAACATGTTCAACCGCTGGGTCGAGGATGGGTTATTGGACGTACTGGATGAAGAAGGCATCGGCTGCATTTGCTTTTCACCGTTGGCACAGGGATTGCTCACCAATCGCTACCTCAGCGGTGAGATCCCGAAAGATTCGCGCGCCGCAAGAGCCTATTTCCTGCGCCCGGAACATATCACCGATGAGAAGTTGGCGAAAGTCCGCCAGCTCAACGCCATTGCTCAAGCGCGCGGGCAAACAATGGCGCAGTTGGCGCTCGTCTGGGTGCTGCGGCGTGCCACCGTCACCTCTGCCCTCATCGGCGCGAGCAAAGTCAGCCAGATCGAAGACGCCGTCGCGGCTCTGAACAATCCAACCCTGAGTGATGAGGAATTGCAACAGATCGAGACCATTCTGGCAGCATCATGAACAACTACATCCTGGCGCACGACCTGGGGACTACCGGCAACAAGGCCACGCTCTATGACGCCGAAGGTCATCTTGTCGGCAGCGCCTTCTACGGCTACGCCACCGAATACGCCCACCCGTGCTGGGCCGAGCAGGACCCGGAAGATTGGTGGCAGGCAGTGTGTGCGTCCACGCACCAATTGCTCAAACAAACCCACGTGCCGCGTGACGACATTGCCTGCATCACCTTCAGCGGGCAGATGATGGCAGCCGTGCCATTGGACAGAAACGCGCGCCCGCTGCGCACCGCCATCATCTGGGCCGACCAGCGCAGCACGGAGCAGGTCAACTGGCTGCTGGAGCGTCTCTCGTTCGACGAGATGTACACGATCACCGGGCACCGCCTCAGCGAAAGCTACTCGCTGCTCAAGATGCTGTGGATCCGCGATCACCAACCCGACATCTACCACCGCGCCTACAAATTCGTCCACGCCAAAGATGCGATGGTTGCCCGGTTGACCGGCAACTTCGTCACCGATATGTCAGATGCCTCCGGCATGGACTTGTACGATCTGACAAGCGGGACGTGGTCGCCGCGCATCCTCGAAGCCGCCGAAGTCAATCCCGCACAATTGCCGGAGGTTCACCGCTCCATTGACATAGTCGGCAAAGTGTTGCCGTCCGTCGCGGAAGAGGTTGGCGTGGCGGCGGGGACACCTGTGGTCATCGGCGGCGGAGACGGCGTGTGCGCTTCGACGGGCGCCGGCGTCGTTGCCGAGGGTGCGGCCTACAACTACGTTGGCTCGTCGGCGTGGATCGCGCTGGCGATGTCCAGGCCGCTCCTGGACCCGCAATACCGCACTTTTTGCTACTGCCATCTCGTGCCGGGGATGTATATGCCCACGGGCACCACGCAATCGGCGGGCGCGTCGTACCAGTGGGCGCGGGATCACATCTGTGAAGGCGAACGCAAGACGGCGATAGACTTGTCCCTGAATGTCTACGACCTGATGAACGACCATGCCGCCCAATCGCCGCCGGGCGCAAATGGCCTGCTCTTCCTCCCCTATCTGATGGGCGAACGCAGCCCCTACTGGAATCCCCAAGCGCGCGGGGCCTTCGTCGGTCTCACCATCCGCCACACCCACGCCGACATGCTGCGCGCCGTGCTCGAAGGCGTGACGATGAATCTGTGCCTGACGCTGGATGCCTTCCGCGAACAAGGCGCGCGCGTGGATGCGATGCGCCTCATCGGCGGCGGGGCGAAGGGACGCCTGTGGAACCAAATCATGGCCGACGTGTACGGCCTGCCCATCCACCGGCTGGCGCTTCTGGACGAAGCCACATCTATGGGCGCAGCGTTGGCGGGCGGCGTCGGTGTGGGATTGTATCCGGGCTTCGAGATGGCAACGACGATGAATCCCAGCGTGGAAACCATCGAGCCGAACCCGCGAGCACAGGCTGTCTACGCAGAGCTGTACCCGCTTTTTCAAGAGACTTACAAGGCGCTGGTGCCGGTATACAAACGGTTGGCGGCAGTAGGAGGTAATCAATGAGAGTTCTTTTCATCGGCGGTACCGGTACGATCAGCTCTGCATGTTCGCAACTGGCTGTGGAACGCGGCATTGACCTGTACCTGCTCAATCGCGGGTTGACAAGCGAGCGCCCCATCCCGGCCGGCGCAACCGTGCTCACCGGTGACATCCGTGATCCGGCATCGGTGCAAACGGCCATCGGCGGGATGATGTTCGACGTGATCGTGGATTGGGTGGCCTACACGCCCACCCACGTGGAGACAGACCTCGCGCTGTTTCGCGGGCGCACCGGACAGTATGTTTTCATCAGCACAGCATCGGCCTACCACAAGCCGGTGCAGAGTTTGCCGATCACCGAATCCACGCCGCTGCACAACCCCTTCTGGAAATACTCGCGCGACAAGATCGCCTGTGAGGAACGCCTGCTGCGCGCCTACCGCGAAGACGGCTTCCCGGTGACGATTGTGCGCCCGGCGCACACCTACGACCGCACGCGCCTGCCCTTCCACGGCCGGTGGACGGTCATTGAGCGCATGCGCAAGAGGCTGCCGGTCGTCGTGCATGGCGACGGTACGTCGTTGTGGGTGCTTACCCACCATCGGGATTTCGCCAAAGGGTTCATCGGCCTGCTCGGCAATGCGCAGACCATCGGTGAGGCGTACCACATCACTTCCGATGAAGTTCTCACGTGGGATCAAATCTTTCGCATCCTCGCGCGCGCGGCAGGCGTGGCCGAACCGGAGCTTGTCCACATCCCCTCGGAACTCATCAATGCCTTTGATCCCGACTGGGGTGCGGCATTGCTCGGCGACAAAACACACAGCGTCATCTTCGACAACACCAAGATCAAGCGTCTGGTGCCGGATTTTGCCGCAACCATCTCCTTCAGCCGGGGCGCAGAGGAAATCATCGCCTGGTTCGAGGCTGACTCGGCCCGGCAGGTAGTGGATGAGGCGCACAACCGGCTGCTGGATACGATTATCGCGGCGTATCAGAGGGCCTGGCCGAAATAAGCGAAGCCGCATAAGCCTCAAGTGGTTGCATAATGCAACCATTGTGCTAAAATAGAGTTGTAAGGAGACAAACGATGTCCATTTTACACGTTCGCAATATCCCCGAACAGCTCTACGAGCGCATCAAAGCGCGCGCAGAAACGCAGCGACGCTCGCTCAGCGCCGAGGTGATTGCGCTCCTTGAAAGCGCCATCGAAGAAGCAGAACGCGACCCTGCCATCACCTTGCAGATCATCAGGGAGCGACGGGAACAGTACCCCATCTCACCCGACGCGCCCGACAGCACACTCCTGCTACGCGAGGACCGCGAGCGGTGACACAACAGGACAGCGAGTTCGATTGCGTCGTTGATGCCAGCGTAGGCATCAAACTCTTTCTCAAAGAGCCACTCGCTGACCGCGCTGACGCGCTGTTTACGCACCTCAGCGATGATCCACCGGCGCATTTTTACGTCCCGGACCTCTTTTTCATCGAGTGCGCGAACATCCTGTGGAAACACGTGCGGCGTTTTCGGTATCCGGCGCACATTGCCATCCAGCAAATCGCCGACCTGGCAACGCTGCGTGTAAGACCGACGGCGATGCAATCCCTGGCGGAGGATGCGCTGCTTCTAGCAATAAAGTATGGATGTTCGACTTACGATGCGGCTTACGTGGTTATGGCCACGCGCTTTTCTGTACCGCTCATCACCGCTGATGAAGCGTTGATCCGCATATTTTCCAAAACTGCGTTCGACATACGCTTTCTAGGGGACTGGCCTGCGTTATAGACAGAAATCCATCCCAACAGATTGAACAGATTTTGCAATTTACAACTACTTTTAAGGAGCTAACAATGGCTGAACAAACTGGAATTGGAACAAACCTTGTGTGCCAAATTGGTCTGGTCGTCAAAGACATCGAGAAATCGGTCGCAGCCTACTGCGACATCCTCGGCCTGCCCAGGCCCAACATCATCGTCACCGATGGATATGAGAAAGCGAAGACCATCTACCGGGGGCAGCCCACTGAGGCAACCGCCAGGCTGGCGTTTTTCGACATGGGGCAGGTGCAGCTCGAACTGATCGAACCGGATGGCAAGCCATCCACGTGGCAGGAAGTGCTGGATGAGAAGGGCGAGGGTATCCACCACATCGCCTTCTTCGTCAAGGATAGCGACAAAGTGGTGGCGTATCTGGAAGGCAAAGGCGCGCAGCTTGTCCAACAGGGACACTATACCGGCGGAATGTACTCCTACGTGGACGCCACGCCACAACTGCACCTGGTGCTGGAATTGCTGGAAAACTTCTGACCCGACCTCAATATACAAAAAGGGGCTGTCCTTTATAAGGACAGCCCCTTTTTGATGATAAACGGCCAATCAAAATCTGACTACGACTTGGCCTTCTTCTTCCATTCGGCGTATTGCTTCTCGACCTCGGCCTTGATCGCATCGAGACCGGCGGCCTGCAAATCTGCGTTATACTTGGGCAGTTCAACTGCCGGATCAACATAACCGGTTTGCAGCGCGCGGTTCATGCCATCGTAGACCGCATTCACCGCGGTCAACTCGGCGGCGATGGGGGCAGTGCGGAAGCGGAAGCCCAGTGCCACATGGTTGATCGCATCGTTGGAGTATTCAACCAGCAAGCGGTTCTTGTTCGGATCCTCTTTGTTGGTCACCAACTGGAGCATAATGTCGCCCACGGTCCACGCGCCGGCATGCGCGCCGTACCAGGCACTGTTGATGAGATTCACGCGGCCATCGGCTTCTTTCTCCCAGTGCACACCCTCGACGCCAAACAGTTGAGTGTTGACCACTTTGGGATCGCTGTGCAAGAGGTTGATGTACTGCATGGCCTGCACCGGGTAGTTGGACATCGAGGGGATGGCGAGCATGGAACCACCGGCGTGAGTGGTGATATTGACCTTGGGCTGGCCATAGATCTCCTTGAGCCGCAGGTCAGGATTACCGGAAGCGTTCATCATCTCCTGCGCCTTGATGTTGTTGCCCTTGAGCGGCATCGGCTCGATGAAGAATTTACCCGCGTTCAGGTACTGGCTGGTGTCGAAGGTGTTCAGACCCGCATCCGGATGGATCCAACCCTTCTGATACCACTCATGCATGACCTTCAGACGCTCTTGGGTCACATCCTGCTCCATGACCTTGAGGATGGTCTCGTCCCACACGCCATTGGCATCGGGGGTTAGCTTCATGTTGATGAGTTGCCCGCTCACACCGCTGGCAAGATCCTGAGGATAGGGTGAAAAGCCGTCGCGGCCATCTGTCAGATAAGGATACTCATCCGGGCGAGCGGCCTTAGCTTTCTCCAGCCAGGGTTCCATATCCCGGTAACTCTTGATCTTGGCCGCCTCTTCCTCAGTAAAGCCGATTTGCTCGGCCAGAGCAACGTTGTACAGGAAGCCCTCGGGGACGGTCAGCTCCTTGTTGGTGGGCACCGCATAGTTGATGCCATCAATCTGCGTACCGGTGATAAACGCGGGATTCAAGCTCGTCAGAATCTCCTTGCCGTACTTTTGGAGCAAGTTGCCGTTGGGGCCGTTGTCGTCGTTCAGCGCCGTGAGCAAACCATCGGTCGCCAACTGCATGTAATAGAACCAGTCAGCGGTGAAGAAAATATCCATCTTCTCACCCGCCTGAATGCCGGTAACGGCCTTGGAGGACCAATCTCCCCAGCCTATGACGTGGAAGACCACGTTAGCCCCGATGAGAGGCTCGATGTACTCGTTGATCGCGGCTTCGACCAATGGGCGTTGGTCGGTGTCACCGGCGCCAACGATATAGTAGTCGAGAACAGCAACTTCAGCCGGAGGGGCGGCGGTTGCCTTGGGGGCTTCTTTTGTGGCTTCTTTTGTGGCTTCTTTTGTCGCCTCGGTAGCTTGGGGCTTGGGCGCCTCGGTTGTCGGTGCCGTCGTGGGAGCTGCTGTGGGCTTAGAGCAGGCCGCGAGAACACCGCTGACAGTCGCCATACCGGCGATCTTCAGAAACTGACGGCGTGACAATTTTGCAGACATGGTTTCTTCCTCCCTTGCTTCTTCAATTAAAATTAACAGGTTTGAATTACTAAATTTGGTTCAATGGGTTGGGATTTGCAAAGACAAAACTGTGCGTCATTTTTCAGGAATTTCTTATAGGTCACCTCCGTGAAAATAAATAGGAATCAGGGGATCGCCCCCCTGTCACTTCAAAGGGGTCACCAGCCCCCCGCTGCTTTTACCCCTTGATCGCGCCAATGGTCAAGCCACGAATAAAATATCGCTGGAAGAAGGGATAGGCGAAAATGATGGGGCCTACCGTCACCACCGCCATAGCCATGCGAAAGGTCTGTGAAGGCAATTCCGAGACATTGACAATACCCTGCATCTTATCCGCGTTTTCAAGCAAGAAGCGGATATTGTTCAACGTAGTATAAATGGTGAATTGTAGGCTGTAGTATTTTGTATCGTCCACCAACAACAGACAGTTAAAGAAGTTGTTCCAAATCCCAATCGCGCTAAACAACGCTACGGTCGCCAGGCCGGGGACGGCCAGCGGCATGACAATCTGAAAGAGAGTACGCCACTCATTGGCACCGTCCATACGGGCCGATTCGATGATTTCATTGGGAACATTCGACTGATAGAAGGTGCGCATAACGATTACCCAGAACGGACTGAAAGCCGAAGGAAGGAACAAAGCCCACAGCGTATTCTGGATTTTCAAAAGCTGCCGCGTCACCATGTAGTAGGCCACCAATCCGCCGCCGAACAGCATAGTGAAGAACGCATAGAAAGTAAAGAAGTTCCTGAACTTGAAGTTGGGCCGTGAAAGCGGATAAGCATAGAGTCCTACCATCAACACCGAGAGAATCGTACCGGCTACGGTCGCAATGATTGTGTTTTTATAAGCCGTGATGACGATCGAACCCTGGCTAAAAAGGAAGGTGTAGGCCCGGGCTGAGAATTCTCGCGGCCACAAACGATAGCCATCCGCGACCAACACAGATTCCGAAGTGAGCGAGGCAATGATAATCACATAAATGGGAATGAGTGTCAAAACACAGAGGATTCCCAACAGTATGGTAAAGAATGTATTGACGCCCGGAGAAAGGGCCAGCATGTCGCGCTGCTTTTCTTTCCGCGAGAAAAACTGAACCAGTGATTTTGAGTCAGGTTTGGCTATGACTTCCATAATTTGTTCAGGCCATCCTTCGGCAATTCAACCCTAGAACAAGGCCATCTCCGGCCGAACTTTGCGCACAATGGCATTAGTGATCAGGATCAAAACAAACCCCACGATTGACTGCACGAACGCGGCGGCCGCGGGATAACCGAGCGGCAGATTGCTTCTCAACATGCCGTATACAAAGACATCCAACGTTTGTGTGACATCCCTGACGATTGCGGAACCGTTCGGAAGGGTATAGAACATGTCAAAGTCAGAACCGAAAATACGCCCGACCGCCAGAATTTGCAGCAACACGATCACCGGCACCAGATGTGGCAAGGTAATGTGGACGAATTGCTTCCATTTTCCGGCCCCGTCAATCGCCGCGGCCTCATAAAGCTCACGATCAATGCCGGTGATGGTCGCCAGGTAAACGATGGAACCGTTACCGGTGTATTTCCATATATTGGCAAGCAGAAAAATAAACGGCCAGGCAGCCTTTTGTTTATAGACTTCTATCGGTGCATATCCCAGTGGAACGATGAGGCTGTTGATAATCCCTTGAGAGCTACCCAAGGCGTAGACGACATAGGCAACCACAATCCACGAGATGAAAAACGGCAGGAAGAAAATGGAGTGGAAGAATTTAGCCAGAAACCGATTTGTCAGTTCAAAAATGATGACCGCCAAAGCAACAGAAAGCACCAGCCCCACGACCATGAAGAGCAGGTTATACAAAACCGTATTGCGGATATACGTCAGTGTGGCGCCGACATTCGTGGGCAGGGTCAGGTATTTGAAATTATTCAATCCAACCCAGGGGCTTTTGATCAGGCTATAGATGAACCGGTTCTGAATGAAAGCATCGGCCGGAGGTTTGACCAGCTTATAGGTCTTGAATGCCAGAATGACACCGGGCATGGGGAGATAGGCAAACAGCAATAACCATATCGCGCCCGGCAAGACCATAGTCAGATAAGATAAGTTGGTGTATATCTTATCTCTATTCCATCTAGACTTCTTCCGTGGAGACAATTGTGCAGAGGACATAACTCCTATGGCGAACCTCCCTAACCGTGAATGCCAACCCCTCCCCCACCTTTGGCTTTTCAGGCAGATAGTTGAAGTTTCAATGAACACTTCAATTGTAACCTGAAAATCGTGTTTGTCAATAGGGATTTGCCGGAGATCGGTCATATTTGGACAGGATTATTTGTGAATTTTTTCCCGGCCCAATTGTACCTCAAACAAGCAGGCTTCTCCGTGGCGTAGCCATGATGCTTTCAACGTCACCGTCACGGGCCTCCCTAACGCTGCCTCAAAATTCGCTTGCAGGTTGTGCGCCGAACACTCACACAACACAGGTGATGTCACCCAGCCAGCCCGGACAAGATCACAACCGCAGGCATCGTAACACACCTCGACAATGTCGTCGGCAACCAGCGTATACGTTGATGCGGGGAAACGGGTCGCCAGCTCTGCAAGGAAGCGCGCCATATCGCCGCCGGCCCGCTCCCAGGATTCGCGGAAAACCTGCGCCGTGTACGACCTCGCGCACGCCTGCCCACATTCACGCAAGAGCGTCGTCCGCGAAGGCGCATCCAGCTTCTCCAATCCCTTCGCCAACCCATTAAACCAGTGAGACAAAAAATCTGTACACTCACATATCCCATTCACCATAAAATCCGTTTTTCCCGTGTTGATCCGTGTACCAATTCTGATCAGAAGCCGTTGTCCGCAATCACCTGCCGATACCACAGGGCACTGTCCTTCAAGATCCGCTGCTGTGTCTGATAATCAACCCAGATGAGGCCAAAACGCTGCGTATAGCCCAGTGACCATTCAAAGTTATCCATCAACGACCAGACAAAATATCCGGCAAGCGGCACGCCATCCTGAATTGCGCGGTGCGCCGCGGTGAAATAGTGACGCAGGAACGCAATGCGCCGGGCATCGTGGACTTTGCCATCGGGGCCGGGGGCGTCGCTGTAGCTGGCGCCGTTTTCGGTGATGAAAATCCGGCGCGCTCCATACTCGCGCCAGATGCGCATGAGCACCCCATACAGGCCATTGGGATAGACTTCCCAGCCCATGTCGGTCTTCTCCCCCGCCACAATTGTCACCGGCAGGTTGTCGGGCGCGTCTTTGTCACGCACAACGCTCCGTGAGTAGTGATTAATCCCCAGGAAATCCAGCGGGACGGCAATGGCTGCCAGGTCACCGTCTTTCACAAAGTCATCGGCGCCCTCCGGCCAGTACCCCAGGCGCCGATAATACGCTTCCAGTTCCGTCGGATACCCGCGCCCGAAAATTGCATCCAGGAAGTAGCGGTTGGAGAGGCAATCCCGCCATTGGCTCAAGCGCGCATCGGCGTTGCTGCCCGAAGCCGGCTCCTGTGGCCAGATATCCAACGCGATGCCGACTTCTGCGCCGGGCGACGCACAGCTCAACACGGATGCGGCCCAGCCGTGCGCCAGCATCAGGTGATGGGCCACCACCGGCACACTTGCCGGATCGTTCAGGCCGGGGGCATGCCAGGCATGTTCATACCCGGCTCTTAACACGACTTGCGGTTCGTTGAGCGTGCACCAATACTTCACCCGGTCGCCCAGTGTCCGCCCGACCAGACCGGCGTATTCGGCAAAGGCCTCGGCCGTGGCACGGTTGCGCCATCCCCCTGCATCCTGAAGCGTCTGCGGCAGATCCCAATGGAACAGCGTGACAAACGGCTGAATGCCGGCTTCCAACAGCGCGTCCACCAGATGACTATAAAAGTCCACGCCTTTTTGATTGACCACGCCGCACCCCGTCGGCAGCAGACGCGGCCAACTGATCGAAAAACGGTAGGCGTGCAGGCCCAGCTCGCGCATTAAGGCCACATCTTCACGCCAGCGGTGATAGTGATCGCAGGCCACGTCGCCGGTATGACCGTACAACACCCGTCCGGACATGTGCGCAAAGCGATCCCATACCGACTCACCGCGTCCGTCCTCATCCCACGCACCTTCGATCTGGTACGCTGCCGTCGCCGCCCCCCAGATAAACCCCTGTGGAAAAACAATTCGGTTTTCAGTCACAATAAGCCTCCTTACTTCTTAACTTCTTACGATAGTCGCGTCCGCCGATGGTGGCCAGGGCGAAAGTATGACGTCAGGCGACGGCGCAGGTTGGTGGCCTTGCCGACGTAAATAACGCGCCCCGCCGCATCGCGCATCAGATAACAACCGGGAGTGGTAGGATAACGCTGCGGATCGAAGTCAAACGACATGGCCCCATTGTATTCACGAACGGTAAATGCGCCAACAACCTGGCGGCCATCTGCGGTACCAATTTGCCCTGATGGTGAAAAGACGTAAAATACTGGCGGATCGTCATTAACAGTGCTTGGAGCGAATCGCCAATCCGCGTTTTAACGGGGAACTGGCGTTCCCCTTGAAGCTATTTGAGGAGATTGGAGCTATTTGAAAGAGAGGTAAGCAAGATCACCCATTAACAGTGCTTGGAGCGAATCGCCAATCCGCGTTTTAACGGGGAACTGGCGTTCCCCTTGAAGCTATTTGAAAGAGAGGTAAGCAAGATCGCCATTAACAGTGCTTGGAGCGAATCGCCAATCCGCGTTTTAACGGGGAACTGGCGTTCCCCTTGAAGCTATTTGAGGAGATTGGAGCTATTTGAAAGAGAGGTAAGCAAGATCGCCATTAACAGTGCTTGGAGCGAATCGCCAATCCGCGTTTTAACGGGGAACTGGCGTTCCCCTTGAAGCTATTTGAGGAGATTGGAGCTATTTGAAAGAGAGGTAAGCAAGATCGCCATTAACAGTGCTTGGAGCGAATCGCCAATCCGCGTTTTAACGGGGAACTGGCGTTCCCCTTGAAGCTATTTGAGGAGATTGGAGCTATTTGAAAGAGAGGTAAGCAAGATCGCCATTAACAGTGCTTGGAGCGGATCGCCAGATCCGCGTTTTAACGGGGAACTGGCGTTCCCCTTGAAGCTATTTGAGGAGATTGGAGCTATTTGAAAGAGAGGTAAGCAAGATCGCCATTAACAGTGCTTGGAGCGAATCGTCAATCCGCGTTTTAACGGGGAACTGGCGTTCCCCTTGAAGCTATTTGAGGAGATTGGAGCTATTTGAAAGAGAGGTAAGCAAGATCGCCATTAACAGTGCTTGGAGCGAATCGCCAATCCGCGTTTTAACGGGGAACTGGCGTTCCCCTTGAAGCTACTTGAGGAGATTGGAGCTATTTGAAAGAGAGGTAAGCAAGATCGCCGATTAACAATGCTTGGAGCGAATCGCCAATCCGCGTTTTAACGGGGAACTGGCGTTCCCCTTGAAGCTACTTGAGGAGATTGGAGCTATTTGAAAGAGAGGTAAGCAAGATCGCCATTAACAGGGCTTGGAGCGGATCGCCAATCCGCGTTTTAACGGGGAACTGGCGTTCCCCTTGAAGCTACTTGAGGAGATTGGAGCTATTTGAAAGAGAGGTAAGCAAGATCGCCGATTAACAATGCTTGGAGCGAATCGCCAATCCGCGTTTTAACGGGGAACTGGCGTTCCCCTTGAAGCTAAATGAAAACAAATGACTAGGAGGATACCCATGTTCAAATCACGTTGGTTGTTCGTTGTGTTGCTCACCATGGTCATCCTGACCACAGCCTGCAGCGCGCAGGGGCCGGGGAGCGGCGGGAAACCCTTCAAGGTAGCATTTATCTACGTCGGTCCGGTCGGCGATCTGGGATGGAGTTATGCGCACGATCAAGGCCGCCAGAAACTTCAGGCCACCGTCAAAGGCGTCGAGACCTCTTACCTTGAGCTGGTGACCGAGGGACCGGATGTCGAGCGGGTGCTGCGCGATTATGCCGAGCAAGGCTACGATATGATCTTCGCTACCTCGTTCGGGTATATGGACTATGTTCTCGAAGTCGCCAAAGATTATCCCCAAATCCGTTTTGAGCATTGCACCGGCTACCAGACTGCGGAGAACGTCGCTACCTATGACGGACGCGGATACGAGGGTTGGTATCTGGCCGGGATGACCGCCGGACGGATGACGAAATCCAACATTCTGGGATACGTTGCGCCTTACCCCATCCCCGAAGTGATCCGCAACCTCAATGCCTTTACGTTGGGCGCGCGCAGTGTCAATCCCGCCGTGCAGGTGCATCCGGTATGGATCTTCAACTGGTTCGATCCCGTCAAAGAGCGCGAGGCCGCCCAGGCGCTGCTGGACGCCGGCGCCGATGTGATCGCCCGTGAGAGCGACTCCACCGAGCCGGACAAGCTGGCGGAAGAAAACGGGGCTTATGCCATCGGCTACAACGCTATCTCCACCGAGGTGGCCCCCAATGCCGTGTTGACCGCGCCGATTTGGGATTGGGGCGTCTATTATGCCGAAACGGTCAAAGCAGCTATGAACGGCAAGTGGAAGAGCCACGCTTATTGGGGCCACATGGCCGATGGCGTTTTGGATCTGGCGCCCTTCGGCCCGATGGTACCTAAGGCCGTGCAAGATGAGGTCAACGCCGCGAAGAAGCAAATCCTCAACGGCAAACTGCACCCCTTCACCGGCCCAATCGCCGACCAGAGCGGCGCCATCCGCGTTCCTGCCGGCACAACCCTGTCCGATGCCGAATTGTTGAGTTTCGACTGGCTGGTCGAGGGTGTCATCGGACAGATTCCCAGCCAGTAATGCATTTCCAGACCTGACAGAGTTCGGAAACCCTGTCAGGTCTGTCCTTCTGAAGACTTGTTGATGACTTCACCAGGCAAAAATATGTTCAACGTCCTGGATTACGGCGCAGCCGGTGATGGTCAGACGCTCGACACTGCCGCTTTACAAGCCGCCATCGAAGCGTGTAGCCGCGCCGGCGGCGGTACGGTCTATGTCCCGGCCGGCCGCTATATCACCGGCTCATTGTTCCTCAAGAGCCACATCACGCTGTATCTGGACGCCGGCGCGACGCTTCTGGGCAGTCAGAACGCCGCCGATTACCCCGTCGTCGTCAATCGCTGGGAAGGGGTGAGCCGTGAGACGCACGCGCCGCTCATCGGCGGGGATGATCTAACGCATATCGCCATCCTCGGACGGGGAACGGTAGATGGGCGCGGGGCGTACTGGTGGGACCTGCACCGCAGACACGCGCTCAACCACCCACGCCCGCGCTTGATCGCGTTCAGCCGCTGCACGAACGTGATCATCGAAGGCATCACCTGCACCAACTCACCGAGCTGGACCATCCACCCTTACGCCTGTGACAATGTCACCGTGGATAAGGTGACGATCGTGAACCCGGCCGATTCGCCCAACACCGACGGCATCAACCCTGAATCATGCCGCAACGTACACATCGCCAACTGTCTCATTGACGTCGGTGATGATTGCATCACCATCAAATCCGGCACGGAAGAGGAAGGCCGCGACCGACTGTTGCCCTGCGAGAATCTCACTATCACCAACTGCACGATGGTGCATGGGCACGGCGGGGTAGTCATCGGCAGTGAAATGAGTGGCGGCGTGCGCCGTGTCGTCATCAGCAACTGCGTCTTCGTGGGCACCGATCGCGGCATCCGTCTCAAGTCGCGGCGCGGGCGTGGCGGCGTGGTTGAGGACATTCGCGTGACCAACGTAGTGATGACGGATGTGATGTGCCCGTTTATCATCAACCTGTTTTACGGCTGTGGCGCGTGGGGGACGGCCAAAATCGAGGATCGCTCACCGTGGCCGGTGGACGAGGGGACACCGCGTGTTCGCCGCGTGCACTTCAGCGACATCAGCGCACGCAACGTGCGCTATGCGGCAGCGTTCCTCTACGGATTGCCGGAAATGCCGGTAGAGGAGATTACCTTCAGCAACGTGGATATTTCGATGGCGCTCGATGCCGAAGCCGGCGTTCCGGCGATGGCGCCGAACCTCGAACCTATGCGGCGCGCCGGCTTCTGGGCCGCCAACGTGCGCCATCTGCGCCTCCACAACGTCACGATTGCCGACCATCTCGGCCCGGCGATGCGGCTGCAGAACGCCGCCGATATTGAGGTCAATGGCTTCAGCATGCCCACACCGCCGGGGGAGGTGGAGACGTTGGGAGGTTGAAACGCTGGCGCGTTGGGATGTTCCGGTTACTCGTCACGCCGCTTGCGTGGAATGACAATCCAGAGGATCAGATAGGGCACCAGACCCGGCAGGCCGCCCGGCAGCAAGAGGATGAGAAAGAGCAGACGGAACCAGAACGGCGCAATACCGTAGAACGCGCCTAACCCCCCGCAGACGCCCGCGATGATGCCATTTTGCCGACGCAACTTGTTGTGTGTCATTGTTTTACCTCCATCGTGTAATGTGCTTACTGTATTACGCGGCAAGAGGTGGAAAGTTGCAACGGACGCAGATCTGGCGATCCGCTCGAAGCGCGGGCCACAGCAACAAGTCAGGGATATGAAGTTTTGCACATTAGTTTGGTCATGGGTCTGTCGCGGCTTTGCCGACTGAAGTCGGCGTATACGTGTACGCGCCGGCTTATGTAGCGCAAACTGTTGGTTTGCTCCTCCCGCAAGCTGACAGCGTGCGCTACATTTTCTCTTGCCGCCGGTCATCATAATTCTTGTCGCGCCCAACAAATCCGAGTATAGCTCCAGATGCGCGAAGCGGCAAGCCCATACTCCATACTCCATACTCCATACTCCATACTCCATACTCCATACTCCATACTCCGTATTCCATACTCCATCTCCTTACTTGCCTTCCCTCTCTTTCGTGATAAACTTTCCCGATGCACAGAGAAAAAATGTAGCATAGGTGGGACGTCTACGTATTGGAAAGTATCATTCGTAACGCGCCGATTCACAGCGGTTATAATAAAAACGGTCAACGGACATTAAACGGGTTCTAACGGATTTTTAACTGATATATTTGGGTGGGGATTCAGAACCAGGGATAGGCAGTATCCCAATCCCCAATCCCGAATCACGATTTTTCAAGGGAGTTAGCATGCGACAAACAAGTTTCTTGCGCTATGGCGTGATTCTCACCCTTCTCACCCTGTTGGCAGGTGTCGGGCAGGGATGGGCGGCTCCGTTACCTCAGGAAAGCATGTGGGTCATCACCTACCCGCCCGAAGGGAGTGTGGTCAGCGGCCTGGTACCCATCCAGGGGACGGCAACACATCCCAATTTCCGCTCCTATGCCGTCCTGTATGCTCCCGGCGATCGCGTGACCGGTTCGACGGCATGGGATCAGCAGAATCCAATTGCCTGGGGCATAACCACGATGGTGATCAACGGAACGCTGGGAACGTGGGATACGACGCGCTTGCCTAACGGCAAGTACGTGCTCGCGCTGGCCGTGTGGAATACCACCAGCGACACGCCCGATGTGTATTTCATCAACAATCTCACCGTCCAGAACGCCCCGCCCACACCAACGACCGAGCCGACGCCTGAACCCACAGCGACCTCCATAGCCGCCGCGCCCACCACCGAAGTCGCCGCGCCCATCGCGCCCACCGTCCAGCAACCGCCCACGGCGACCCCGCGCCCCACTCCCACGTTGGGGCCGAACGTCACCCCCGTCGCCAGCGATGGAGAAGGGGGCAACAAACTCAAACTCGACATTTCGCTGGATTCCATCAAGGAAACCTTCATAACTGGCGTCAAGCTGGCCATCCTACTGTACGTCCTCGGCGGCATGTACGTCATCATCAAGGCTGCCGTGCGTTACTTCCTGCGCCTTTCCCGGAGAAAACCGCACCCGTGAGTGAGTTCTTCCTCATCGTCGGCCTGGGCAATCCCGGCCCCCGCTACGCCCATAACCGCCATAACATCGGCTTCCAGGCCGTGGATGCGCTGGCCCAGACGCACGGGGTGGATTTTACGCGGATGGAACACCGCGCGCAGACTGCACATGGGACGATCGGCGAACGGCGTGTCATCCTGGCAAAGCCTCAAACGTGGATGAATGAAAGCGGGCAGGCCGTCGCGCCGCTCAGCCGCTTCTACAAAATCCCACCGGAGCGTATCCTGGTGATCTACGACGATCTCGACATCCCGTTGGGCACACTGCGCTACCGTCAGGAAGGCACCAGCGGCGGCCATCGCGGCGTGCACTCCATCATGCAGCTTCTGGGGACGCAGACCCTCCCGCGATTGCGCTTGGGTATCGGACGCCCACCCGGTCAGATGGACCCCGCGGCCTACGTCTTGCAGGATTTTGGAGAGGCCGAACTCCCCACCGTCTGGGAAGTGCTGCGGCTGGCGCGCGAGCTGATCGTGCGTTGGCTCAACGGCGATCCCGATTTCGAGCGGCCGGGGATGACCTGGCGCGTTGCGGTCCATGATTGATTTTTTGTCAGCCGATTGAGCGGATGAAGCCCAACGATAAATCGTCGGGCTATAAAGAACAAAACCCGCTTTAGCGGGCTTGAGCCTTCTTATGATGATTTATCACCAGGCGGGGGGCGCGAAACGGGCCGCCGATTTTTCAAGACGACCCAAAGTGTAAACCGATTTCAGGTAGAAAACGAACCATCCCATTTCGCTGATGAGGAAAATCTACCCAATCCGTTTCATCTGCTGACCCGGATTGACTTGAAACACATGGCACTCTTATACGGACTCTTAGCATGGGTGCGGGAACATCCTGCCTATCAGGCGCTGCGCGATGCGCTCCAGGCCGGCCTGGAAGTGCCGGCCACATCGCTCATGCCGCGCGCCCGACCGGCCGTGCTGGCCGGCCTGTGTGAGGAGCTGCGTGTCCCGACCGTCATCATCACCCCCACCGTGGACGAAAGCCGACGGCTGGTGGAAGCGCTCAGGTTGTGGCTCGACGACCCCACGCGGCTGCGCCCATTCCCCGATCCGCCGGTCCTCTTCTACGAGCGCGCGCCCTGGACGCCAGAGGCCATCACCGACCGGCTGGATGTGCTCTCCAAGCTCTTCATGCACCGGCTGGAAGCCACACCTCAAAGCGCGCCGCCGATCATCGTCGCCTCGGTACGCGCGCTGATGCAGCGCACGCTGCCCTATCGCCAGTTCCGCCGTGCCGCGCGTAAAATCGAGGTCAACGCGCAAGAGTCACTCACCGGCCTGGCGCGTCATGCCGGCGGCATCGGCTACGAGCCGGTGAGCGTGGTACAGACGCCGGGTCAGTTCAGCCGTCGCGGCGGCCTGCTCGACATTTACCCGCCGCAATCCCCCGCGCCCTATCGGCTGGAGTTCTTCGGCGATGTCATTGACACCATCCGCACCTTTGACCCCGCCACGCAACGTTCCACATCCGAGGCCGGGCGGATCACGAGTTTCTGGCTGACGCCCGTGCGCGAAGTATTGCCTCTCGACGGGGAGCGCGCGCTGGCGACCCTGCGCACCTGGTTGGAAAAAGACCTTCCGGCGGACATGCGCGCCAACCTGGAAGCCGATATGCAGGCCCTCGAAGCCGCCGTCCCCTTCCCCACCCTGGAATTCTACCTGCCCTACCTTTACGAGGAGATCGGCTCACTGCTGCACTATCTGCCCGCCAACGCACTTGTCGTTGTGTGCGAGGCCGAAAAACTGGCGGCGCGCTGGCGCGAATTGGAAGAAGAGGCCGAGGAGCAGCGCCGACAAATCACAGAGGACGGCTATCTGCCGCCCTATCCGAAGCCGCCCTACATTACCTGGGACGCCATCCGCGAGCGTTTGGAGCGTCCCGGCATCCTGGCACTGAATACCGGCGAAGAAGGGCCACTCGCCGAAGGCTTCACGCCCGAAGTCCACTTCGCCGGCCGGCTGCCGGAGGCGTTGGGACGTATCCGCCAGTGGCTTTCGTTGGGCGATCAGGTCGTCGTCGTCAGCCGGCAGGCCGAGCGGATGGCGGAGCTGTGGCAAGACTTCAACCCGCCACCGGTGCAGGAAGCAGTGACAACCCCGCCGGTGGAGCTGCTGACGTTCGTGCAGGGCGCTGCGCCCGGCGGGTGGCAGTGGAACGGACCGCGCGGTTCACGGCACCTCATCACCGATGAGGAGCTTTTCGGCTGGCGACCGCCGGAGCCACGCCGTCGCATCCGCCGACGCGCCACGTCGCCGGAGTTTGCCTTCGCCGACCTGCAACCCGGCGACGCGGTCGTCCACGAGGATTATGGGATCGGCATTTTCCGGGGATTGGTCACACGCAGCATTGACGACATCGAGCGCGAGTACCTGCTGATCGAATACGCCGGCCCGCCGGTGTTCGGCGAAAACACCGTGCGCAGCAGCGATAAACTCTACGTCCCCATCCACCAGGCCGACCGGTTGACGCGCTACATCGGCGCGGAAGACACACCGCCACGGCTGAGCCGCCTGGACAGCGCGGCATGGGCGCAAACGAAAGCTCGCGTCCAAGAAGCCGCCACCGAAATCGCGTCTGAGCTGCTGGAGCTGTACGCGGCCCGGCAGGTCGTGCCCGGTTATGCCTTCTCCCCCGATACGGCGTGGCAGCGCGAGCTAGAGGTGTCGTTCCCCTACGTGGAAACCGAGGATCAGGTTCAGGCGATTGCCAAAGTTAAGGAAGACATGGAAAAGCCGCGTCCGATGGATCGGCTGATCTGCGGGGATGCGGGGTACGGCAAAACCGAGGTAGCGTTGCGTGCAGCGTTCAAAGCGGTGATGGACGGCAAGCAGGTGGCGATCCTGGTGCCCACGACGGTGTTGGCGCAACAGCACTACGAGACGTTCCACGAGCGTCTGATGCCTTTCCCCGTCAACGTCGAGTTGTTGTCGCGCTTCCGCACCGATGCCGAGCAGCGTCAGGTGCTCGCAGGACTACGCGAAGGAACGGTGGACATCGTCATCGGCACGCACCGACTGTTGCAGCAGGATGTGGCCTTCAAAGACTTGGGACTGGTCATTATTGACGAAGAACAGCGGTTTGGCGTCGCGCACAAGGAACGCCTCAAACAGATGCGCACTGAAGTAGACGTGCTGACCATGACTGCCACGCCCATCCCTCGCACGCTCTATATGGCGCTCAGTGGGGTGCGCGACGTGAGCATTATCGAGACGCCGCCACAGGAGCGACTGCCCATCGCCACCTACATCGGCCCTTATGATGCCGATGTTGTGCGGCGTGCCATCCTCCGCGAGTTGAAGCGCGGCGGACAGGTTTTCTACGTCCACAACCGCGTGGAATCCATCCATGCCGTCGCCGAGCGGGTACGCACTCTGGTTCCCGAAGCGCGCATCGCCGTGGCGCACGGACAAATGCAGGAACGTGAGCTGGCGCAGGTAATGCGCCGTTTTGCCGTTGGCGAGGTTGATGTGCTGCTGGCCACGACGATCATCGAGAGCGGGCTGGACTTTCCCAACGCCAACACGCTTATCGTCGAGCGGGCGGACCGCTTCGGCCTGGCGCAGCTCTATCAGTTGCGCGGGCGCGTGGGACGGGGAACACGGCGCAGCTATGCGTACTTTTTCCACAAGCGACGGCTAAACGATGAGGCGCGCGCGCGGCTGCGCGCTCTGGAGGAAGCGGCAAGCAGCGGCGGCGGATTCAGCATTGCGCTGCGGGATTTGGAGATTCGGGGGGCCGGGGAATTGCTGGGCAAGGATCAGCACGGGCATGTCGCCGCCGTAGGGTTCACGCTCTACACGCGGATTCTCGCCCGCGCGGTGCAGCGGCTCAAAGCGGCACAGGCCGGTGAGCCGGAGCCGCCCGAACCGATCGGTTCTATCACCATCGAGCTGCCGCTGGCGGTGGGGCTGTCGGCGGAGTACGTCCCCGATGAGCGTTTGCGACTGCAACTCTATCGCCGTCTGGCCGAACTGACCTCACAAGAAGCCATCGTGCAATTGCAGGAGGAACTACAAGACCGCTTCGGGCCACTGCCGCCGGAAGCGCAGAACCTTGTCTATCAACTGCACCTCAAAATCCTGGCGCGCGATGCCCGTATCCCTGCAATCGTCGTCGAAAACGGGCAAATCGCCCTACGCCCAACGTGGCTCAAGCGTCTCAATCCGAGTGAAGTCGCACAATTGCGCCGCCACCTGGGAGAATTCGCACGGGTGGGGCGACAGGAAATCTGGCTGCCGTTGGCCTGGGAAGAAGCCCGCTGGCGCAACAACCTGTATCATGTCCTTGAACTCCTGGCGGCCTGGTGGGCAACGAATAGCGAATCACGAGTAACGAATAGCGAATAGCGAATTACGAATTACGAGTAACGAGTAACGAGTAACGAGTCCCCATTACCCATCTCCATGAAAAAACCCGGCACTAAAAAGCATCCGCAAAAGCGCATTGTGTCCCGCCGCACGGATTTGTTGTGGCGGTTGGGGGCGTTTGCCGCGCTGTGGATCATCGTGTTGGGGCGCGGATGTCTCTTCCGTCCTAAATCCACGTTTCCGGGTGCGCATTTTAACCGAGGGACCAATGCCGCGTGGCTTGGCGTGGAGTGGGTCAGCCGTCCGCATGCCGCCGATGAGATCCGTGAGTTGAGCGCCGCCCTGGCCCAGCAGCAGATCACCACGATCTACGTCTACACGAGCTACTACAAGCCGGAAGGGACGTTCAACCCCACCTACGGTTATGCAGAAGAATTCGTCACTGCGCTGAAAAACGTCGCCCCCGACCTCAGCGTGCAGATGTGGATCGGGCTGCCGCTCCAAACGATGAACCTGCACAGTAAATCCGTGCGACGCGAAGTGGTCGAGTTCTGCGCCGACCTGGTGCGGGATGCCGGATTTGACGGTCTGCACGTTGATCCCGAACCGGTCGAGGATGGTAATACGGCGGTGCTGGCTTTGCTGGATGAGCTGCGCGAAGCCCTTGGTCCCGACACGACGCTCTCCATTGCCGGGCGACGTATCTGGCCGCTTTTCCCCACCGTGCACTGGCCACTCGTCGGCCAATGGAGTTGGAGCGCGCCCTACTATCAAAAAATCGCCCGGCGGGTGGATGAAATCGCCGTGATGGTGTACGACAGCGCGCTGCCCATGCCGGCCCTGTACCGCCAGTGGACGAAGTTCCAGGTCATCACGCTGAGCCGTACACTGGTCTACAGCGACGTGCGCGTGTTCATCGGCATCCCCACTTCCGAAGAAGCCACCCGCACGCATAATCCCAAAGCGGAGACTATGCGCAGCGGCCTGGAGGGCGTCATCGCCGGCCTCAACGATTGGGCCACGTGGACAAAGACAATCACCGGCGTCGCCATCTATCCGTATTGGGAAACCGATGCGGCGGAGTGGGAAGCCTACCAGGGTCTCTGGTTGGGGAAATGAAAGACGCTCCGTTATGTGTGTAACGGAGCGTCGGCGAAGAAGCAACAGGAAGTTGCTATAACATGCCTGCAAGCTGATCGGTGAGATCTCTAAACATTCCGGAGATCTGCGTCCCCAGCAATGAGACGACAATCACCACAAAAATAGCGATTAAGATCAGGATCAGGCCATACTCCACCAATCCTTGACCTTCTTCTTTCGGTAAATAGAACATCATGGGCCTCCTATCTTAGTTTGCACCCCAACATCTTATCCTCATTCTAAACGATTCCAGAGCGGATGACAATAGGAGGGTGGTACTAGAGAAAAAATCTTACGGGGATCTGGCGATCCCCTCGAAGCGATTTGTGGTTACGGGGATCTGGCGATCCCCTCGAAGCGATTTGTGGTTACGGGGATCTGGCGATCCCTCGAAACCATTTGTGGTTACGGGGATCTGGCGATCCCCTCGAAGCCATTTGTGGTTACGGGGACCTGGCAATCCTCGAAGCCATTTGTGGTTACGGGGACCTGGCAATCCTCGAAGCCATTTGTGGCCCTCTCACGCCATCAAGCGGGCCAGGTTCTCCTTAAACGGTGGATATATAACACCGCGCTCGGTGATGATCGCTGTGATGTACGCCGCCGGCGTCACGTCGAAAGCCGGGTTGGTCGCGGAGGCATCCGCAGGCGCGATCTGACACGCCTCAAAGCGTGTGATCTCTTCGGCAGGTCGCTGTTCGATGACAATGTCGTCACCGGAGGCCAGGGTCATATCAATCGTGCTGGTCGGACCGACGACATAGAATGGCACGTTGTGCGCCTTCGCCGCCAGCGCCAGGCTGTACGTGCCGATTTTGTTCGCCGTGTCCCCGTTCGCAGCGATGCGGTCACAGCCCACCACACACAGGTCAATGCCCACGGTGCGCATGATGTGCGCAGCAGCCCCGTCCACGATAATCGTGAAGGGTACGCCCCACTGTTGTAGCTCCCAAGCGGTGAGCCGCGCCCCCTGCAAACGTGGCCGGGTTTCGTCCACATAGGCAAACACACGCTTGCCGGCTTCGTGCGCCGCGGTGATGACCCGCAACGCCGTCCCGTATTCACCGGTCGCCAGTGGGCCGGTATTGCAGTGGTGGATGATCTTCGCTCCATCAGGCACCAAAGGTAGCGCGTTCTGTCCAATGCGGAAGTTGGATTCTGCCTCGAAGGCGTAAATCGCGTGGGCTTCGGCCAGCACGGCTTCGCGGATGGCGGCGACGGTCGGCAGCGTCGGATCGGCGGCGCGGCGTAAGACTCGCTCCAACGCCCAGAACAAGTTGACGGCGGTTGGACGGGCCGCGCGCAAGACAGCATCGGCGGCGCACAGGTCAGCGCGCAACGCCTCCACATCGGTCGCGGGACTATACAAAGCCGCCAGAGCCATCCCGTAGCCCGCCGTGATTCCGATCGCCGGCGCGCCACGTACCACCATATCGCGGATGGCAAGCGCAACCTCGTGATAGTCGGTATAATCGCAATACACCAATTCCTGAGGCAAACGCCGCTGATCTATCAAACGCAGCTTACCTTCCGCTAACCATTCGATGGCGTGATAAGTGTTCATCGGTACTCCTTGTGAAGATAGGGAATCATGTTTCACGTTTTACAGGATCGTGTTATAATGCCCGCCGTTGCCCCTGTAGTTCAATCGGATAGAACGCGGGTTTCCTAAACCCGTTATCAAGGTTCAAGTCCTTGCAGGGGTACTGAGTGTCATCCCCATTTCCCTACAGTATAATCAGGCTTGTGGATGCGTCAAACAACAGACCTCGGGCTGAATGCTGCGATGATAAAACGAGCGCAATTGCATAAGTCCTGCAAATTAAGCTTTTTTCGCAATGTATGGGATAATAGATTCTCGTTAACCGGATTTAAACGAAAGCCTGTCGGAGGCGACCTTGACCAAACGCGAATTTACTCTGGAGAACGAATACCATTATAACCGCAGCAGCCCGGTCCGCTGGATCATCTCGCATCTGATGCGTTACCCTATCTTTCCGGTCATTTTGATCGTGGGCGCGATCCTGAATAATACGGCATATAGTTACATCCAAATCTTCGTCGGGCGCGCCTATGATGTGATTACAACACCGGGATGGACGGCGGCGGCACTGTTATCGGTGGCGCTCGGTGCATTCGGCTCGGCGGTGAGCCAGGGTGTGACCGGGCTGTTCCGCAACTTCTCTTCGTCGTTCATCGCTCAGCGTATCGAACGCGATGCCCGCGATGAACTCTACGTCAGCCTGCTCGGCAAAAGCCAGACCTTCCACAGCCGCCAGCGCATCGGCGATATCATGGCGCGCGCCACCAATGACGTGCGTATGCTCAATGCCATGTTCAGCCCGGGCATCATGCTCATTGTGGACTCACTGATGGGGTTGGTCATTCCGGTGATTATGATCGGGCGGCTCGATACACGGCTGCTGCTCGCGCCCTTGATCTTCACCGTCGTGCTCGTGGTCACAGTATACGACTACAACCGGCGGCTCAAAACGGTCAGCATGGCACAGCGCGAACAGTTCGGCGTGATGAACGCCCGGCTGGCCGAAGCCGTTGCCGGCATCGAAGTCGTCAAGGCCAACGCCCAGGAACAACAAGAATGGCAAAACTTCGCCCGCAATGCGCGTTTGTTCCGCGATTACTACGTCCAGCAGGGCATCATCGAAGCGCGCTACTGGCCGATGTTGATGTTCGGTCTGGCATGGGCCGGGGGCTTACTGCAAGCTCTGTTGTTGTGGCGCGCGGGGACATTCACGATGGGGCAAGTTGTCACGTTCATGGGGTTACTGGGAACGCTACGCTTCCCCACATTTATCTCCATTTTTAGCTTCAACCTGGTACAAATGGGCGTCGCCGGTGCGGAGCGCATCCTGCAACTCATCAACACCGAAACCGATTTGGATGAGAATGTGGGGGGCTACGCCCAACCCATGCGCGGGGAGGTAACATTTGAGAATGTGTGCTTTGGCTACGGCAACGATTGCATGCTCAAGAACATCAGCTTTCACGTCACCCCCGGCGAGACCATCGCCATTGTCGGGCAGACCGGATCCGGCAAGACAACGCTCACGCAGTTAATCAACCGTATCTTCGATGTGGACAGTGGACGGGTGCTGGTGGACGGCGTAGACGTGCGCGAGTGGAGCCTGGAAGCGTTGCGCTCGCAAATCTCAACCATCGAACAGGACGTGTTCCTCTTCTCACGTTCGATAGCCGAGAACATTGCCTTCGGTTGCGCCAATGCAACGCCGGAAGCCATCGAACAAGCAGCGCGCGAGGCTCAGGCGCACGATTTCATCATGAGCTTTCCCAACGGCTATGCCACCGAGGTCGGGGAGCGCGGTGTGACGCTCTCCGGCGGGCAGCGGCAACGCATTGCCATCGCCCGCGCGTTTCTCACCAACCCGCGCATCCTCATCCTCGACGACAGCACCAGCGCCATTGACAGCGCCACCGAAGATCAAATTCAGCGCGCCATGCGCCGCATCAGCCGCAACCGCACCACATTCATCATCACCCACCGTCTCAGTCAGATCCGCTGGGCCGACCGCATCCTCGTGCTGCGGCGCGGCGAACTCATTGACCAGGGCAAGCACGACGAACTGATGGAACGCTGCGCGCCGTACCGCCAGATCTTCGCGCGATATGAGTAAGTGAGGTAACAATGGGCTTTATTCTCGATGGTCTCGATACTGAAAGTTACGACCGCAACTATAGCGACAAGGCACTTTTGCAGCGCATTGTGGAGTATTTTCGCCCTTACGCCAGGCCAATGGTCGGGATCGGCGTGCTGTTGCTGATCAACTCGGCGACCAGCACCGCTTCGCCCATCCTTATCGCGCAGGGGATTGATATGGTAGGGAAACACCCAACAACGCAAGCCATTGCGCTTCTCGTTGGGGCAGTGCTGGTGCTCAACGTCGTGGCGTGGATCGCCAACTACGTCCGCCGTATGGAGTCGGCGAAGGTCATCGGCGATGTGGTGCTCAAGGTGCGCGAGGACGTGTTCGGCGCAACCGTGAAACACGACTTGTCCTTCTTCGACGAGCACTCGTCCGGTAAGATCGTCAGCCGCGTTACCTCGGACACGCAAGACTTTTCCAACGTCGCCGCCCTGGTGATGGACCTCATCAGCCAGGTGCTGCTGGTCGTAATTTTAGCCGTGTGGCTCTTCAACATTAACCTATGGCTAACACTGCTGTTGATCAGCATCTCGCCCGTTGCGGTCGCCGTGGCACTCAGCTTCCGCCGCATCGCGCGCAAAGTGACCCAACAATCGCGCCGCGTGACCGCCACCATCAATGCGCAAATTCAAGAGTCTATCAGCGGCATCGTCGTCGCCAAAACTTTTCGCCAGGAACCCGCCATCTATGCCACTTTCGCCCAAAATAATCGGCAATCTTATCGCATCGGCATCAAACGTGACCTCACGATGAACGCCATCTTCCCGGTGATGGGGATGGCCTCGGGGCTGGGCACGGCGATTGTCCTCTACGCAAGCGGGCTGGCGACGCGCACGAGCATCAGCCCCGGCAACTGGTACCTCTTTATGCAAGCCGTGGGTTTCTTCTGGTGGCCGATCATCAACATTGCCTCATTCTGGAGCCAGTTCCAGGATGGGCTTTCGGCAGCCGAACGGGTCTTCGCCCTCATTGACGCCGAACCGAAGGTGAGGCAAATAGCGGCGGAACCGGTGACTTCCGTCGCGGGACACATCGAGTTTCGCCATGTGCGCTTTAGCTACACCGGCGACGAGGTCGTGTTACCCGATTTCTCACTCGAGATCCACCCTAAGGAGACAGTGGCATTGGTCGGGCACACGGGGGCGGGAAAAAGCAGCATCGCCAAGTTGATCACACGCTTCTATGAATTCCAGGAAGGCCAGATCCTCATTGATGGCCGCGACATCCGTACCCTCGACCTGCAAGCGTATCGGCGGCACATTGGGTTGGTACCGCAGGAGCCGTTTCTTTTTTCCGGCACGGTGAAGGATAACATCCGCTATGGTCAGCCGAATGCCACAGATGCTCAGGTGCTCGAAGCGGCGCAGCGCATCAGCCATGGCGATTGGATTGCCGACCTGCCCAACGGGCTGGACACCGATGTCGGCGAACGTGGCGCAAACCTCTCGATGGGACAGCGGCAACTGGTGGCCCTGGCGCGCGTGCTGCTTAAAGCGCCGTCCATCTTTGTGCTGGACGAGGCCACCGCAAGTGTAGACCCTTTCACCGAGATGCAAATCCAGGAGGGACTGGAAACCTTGATGCGTGACCGCACGGCCATTGTGATCGCACACCGGCTTTCCACCATCAAACACGCCGACCGCATCATCGTCATGGATCACGGGCGCGTCATCGAAGAGGGGACGCACAATAGTTTGATGGCACAGGGCGGGCATTACGCGGAACTGTACAACACGTATTTCCGGCACCAGTCACTGGAATATGTAGAGAATCGCATCGCAATAGACGAGTAAAGTGCGGGTTGTGCCTTCCTTATACCCAGAGTATAATGCCCCATGTGACCATAAATAACATCGAACACGCAAATATCGTGCAATGGGGATGCCTGGCCCTGCTGATCGGTGGCATCCTGTTGGTCATTGTGACCGGGCTGTGGTTGTTTTCCAGACCGGTGACGCTCCCCGCAGGGCCACGTCCTACGGCGATCATCTGGACCGTCACGCCGACACCCACCCACACGCCTACACCGCTGCCGACGCCCACGCCCAGCCCCACCCTTCCCCTCTCGCCGACAGAAATCGGCGTCGGTGTGCGGGTGCGGGTAAGTGGAACCGGAGCGGCCGGGCTGAACATTCGCGCATTGCCGGGCACCGCCGCCGAACGCCTCTACATCGCCACAGAAGGCGAGGTGTTCCTTGTCGCTTCCGGGCCGACGGTTGCCGATGGCTTTACGTGGTGGTTTCTGCGCGATGAGGCCAATCCACAACGTGAGGGCTGGGCCGTCGCCGATTACCTGGTCGTCGCGCCGTAATGTCAATGGATTAAACAGATGGCACGGATTTGTGCTGATGTCCGCTAAATTTGTTGAAGATGCTTTCGGAGGTGATATGGATCGAGAAATCGCCTTGCGTGCCGAAAAACTCCGCGAAGAAATCAACTATCACAACTACCGCTATTACGTGCTGGATAGCCCGGTGATCAGCGATGCGCAGTTCGACGCACTGATGGACGAGCTGCGTGCCATCGAGCAGGCGCACCCGGAGTTGATCACGCCGGATTCACCTACACAGCGGGTCGGTGGCGCGCCCGCCGAGGGATTCGAGAAGGTTGCGCACCCCGCTCCCATCCTCAGCCTGGACAAAGTCACCAGCCGCGAAGAACTCTTTGCCTGGCATACGCGCATCAGCAAGCTGCTCCCCGACAATGCCCCACCCCTGGCTTACACCGTCGAACCGAAATTCGACGGGCTGACGGTGGTGCTGCACTACCGCCGGGGTCAGCTCGTGCTCGGTGCGACGCGCGGTGATGGGCAGATCGGCGAGGACATCACGGCAAACCTGCGCACGGTCAAAACATTACCCCTGCGCATCCCCGTAGATCCCGACGGCCCACAACCTCCGTCGTATCTGGTGGTGCGCGGCGAAGTGCTCATCCTGCTCAAGGACTTCGACACCCTCAACGAGCGGCTGATCGAAGCCGGCGAGTCGCCCTTCGCCAACCCGCGCAATGCCGCTGCCGGTTCACTGCGGCAGCTCGATCCCACCATCACCGCCCGGCGGCCACTGCACCTGTATGCCTACAACATCGTCACGGCAGATGGGCCGATCCCGGAGACGCAACACGGCACCCTGGATTACCTGCGCGAGCTAGGCTTTCCCCTGCCGGACGAAATTGCCTTTTTCGACAACCTGGACGCCGTCGCCGACTACTGCGAATCCATGCACAGCCGACGGGATAAACTCGCCTACGAAGCCGACGGTCTGGTCATCAAGATTGACGATCTGGCGACGCAAACGGCGCTCGGGGTCGTAGGTGGCCGGCCGCGTGGCGCAGTGGCCTACAAGTTCCCGGCGCAGGAGGCCACCACCCGCCTCGTGGACGTGGAGTTTTCCGTCGGGCGGACGGGCGTCATCACGCCCACGGCAATGCTGGAGCCGGTGCCCATCGCCGGGGTGACGGTAAGCCGCGCCTCTCTGCACAACTTCGACTTCATCACCGAGCGCGATATCCGCATCGGCGACCGCGTGCTCGTCAAACGCGCCGGTGATGTGATCCCTTACGTCGCCGGGCCGATTGTGGATGTCCGCGACGGCAGCGAGCGTCCCATCACACCGCCGACAGTATGTCCGGCGTGCGGCGATCCCATCGTCCACCCGGAAGGCGAAATCGCCTACTACTGCATCAATGCCGCATGTCCGGCGCAACTGGTGCAGAAACTCACCTACTTCACCCACGTGCTCGACATCGAAGGATTGGGGGAGCGCACCGCCGTGCAACTGGTAGAACAACGTCTGGTCACCGACCCCGCCGATCTCTACTATCTCACCAAAGAGGCGCTGCTCACACTCGAAGGCTTTGCCGACAAAAAAGCCGACAATCTGCTCGCCGCCATCGCACAGGCCAAAGACCGGCCTTACGATCGGGTGCTGGCCGCGCTGGGGATCCGTGGCGTAGGGACGACGGTGGCCGGCGTGCTGGCGCAAGCGTTCCCGTCGCTGGACGCGCTGGCTGCGGCGGACGCGGAAAGCATCGCCAGCGTGGAAGGCATCGGCCCCATCACCGCACAGAACATCCTGACCTGGTTCGCACACACCCACAACCGCGATATGGTTGAAAAATTGCGCCGCGCCGGCCTGAAGCTATCCGCAGAGGTCAAAGTGGCCGCGGGAGCGCAACCGCTTGCCGGCCTCACTTTTGTCATCACCGGCACGCTTTCCCACCCCAGAGATGAAGTGGCCGCGTGGATCGAATCCCTGGGCGGCAAGGTCAGCGGGTCGGTGAGCCAGAAGACCAGTTATCTCATCGTCGGCGCGGATCCCGGCGGCAGTAAGTACAATCGCGCGCAGGCGCTCAACACGCCGATGCTTACGGAGGAACAACTTTACGCGCTGGCAGGCGCGCGTCTGTGAAAGCGCACTCCAAACGTAGGATTTTATCTATAGCAACGGGGAACTGGCGTTCCCCTCGAAGCAAGAAAGGGGCTGGCGTTCCCCTCGAAGCAAGAAAGTAACTTTATATGGCTTCGAGCGGATCGGCAGATCCGCGTTTTTCAAGCAGCGGGGAACTGGCGTTCCCCTCAAAGCAAGAAAGGGGCTGGCGTTCCCCTCGAAGCAAGAAAGGGACTGGTGTTCCCCTCGAAGCAAGAAAGTAACTTTATATGGCTTCGAGCGGATCGGCAGATCCGCGTTTTTCAAGCAGCGGGGAACTGGCGTTCCCCTCGGAGCAAGAAAGGGGCCGGCGTTCCCCTCGAAGCAAGAAAGTAACTTTATATGGCTTCGAGCGGATCGGCAGATCCGCGTTTCTCAAGCAACGGGGAACTGGCGTTCCCCTCGAAGCAAGAAAGGGACTGGTGTTCCCCTCGAAGCAAGAAAGTAACTTTATATGGCTTCGAGCGGATCGGCAGATCCGCGTTTCTCAAGCAACGGGGAACTGGCGTTCCCCTCGAAGCAAGAAAGGGGCTGGCGTTCACCTCGAAGCAAGAAAACTTTATATGGCTTCGAGCGGATCGGCAGATCCGCGTTTCTCAAGCAGCGGGGAACTGGCGTTCCCCTCGAGGCAAGAAAGGGACTGGCGTTCCCCTCGAAGCAAGAATGATAAGGCCCTGCACAATATAGGGGATGTCACTTGCGCCTTTCCAGGCTTGAAGGTATCATCAGCAGTAAAGATTCACAGCCGCGAGAGGCTTGTCAGCGGTTGGATGGACATAACGTTCAAACGTTCCAACGGATTCTCAAGGGAGGTAGATTATGGGACTATCAAGCAGAGCACAGGCAGGCTCACCGCTTCAGACGCACAAAGTTCAGGTTGCCAACGATTTACTCTGGGTGACCGGTGAACTGGAAACATTGGGGACGCCGCACAACTACATCAACCAGGACGGGATGGATTTTCTGAAGCTCAATGACCCGCACATCGTCCCATGGGCCTTTTCGGGCTTGCCCTCAAGCCATGCGCCGCTGATCGTTCTCAGCCGTAATCGCATTCAATTGATGATTTTCACACAAGAAGAGTCTTTGGCGACATTCCGCCCTGCCCCTAAAACGGGCCTGGTGATGCTGCACCTGCCCCTCGCCATTGTCAGGGGCAATGTCCCCTTCCTCGGCGAGGCCAAAGTCCACAACTTCCTAGATTTCTGGAAGGGACTCTTCTTCCCGGTCACCGACGCAGAGATGTATTTCCTGGCCGGTGGGGCGGAGCAGTTGCCGACGCAGGCGCGTTTGATCTACGTGAACCGCCATCTGCTGCAAAGTTACATCGGCGGCTAAAGGATTTTCCGGCCACAATGCGTATACCCGATGGGCGGGAATGTCCCTACTACTACGGTGGGTATCACCGGCGTGCTGCAGAGAAGGCGGCATGTCGCCTGTTGGAAGGGCAACCTGACGCGCAACGTTGGACGCCGGCTTTGTGCGCTACGTGCAGCGTCCCCGACATCCGCCGCGCCAATGGCTGCGCAGCGATGATCTTGCACGTCCGTATCGGCGGGGGCGGATGGCGTTTCTGGGAAGGCAAGCGCATGCGCGTCCATGCGACGTGTACCCGCAGCCAGACGCCGGTATCGAATCCCTACGTCGGCTGTGGCCTGTGTCATGAAAGCTACACATTCGTCGTCGCGCCAGAGCCGGACAAAGACAAAATCTCCGCAGATTAAGCGGATTGAGCAGATTATCCACCCATAAAACTAACGACTACCTGACTAACGACCACCTGACTAACGACTACCTGACTAACGACCACCTGACTAACGACTACCCGACTAACGACTACCTGACTAACGACTATCAAACAACAAGGAGAAATGTATGTTGGCAGAATCTATCCCTATCGGCATCATTGGCGGCTCAGGACTGTACCAGATGGACGGCCTGGAAGACATCCACGAAATCCGCGTGACCACGCCGTTTGGCGATCCCAGCGACGCACTCATTGCCGGCACCATCGCCGGCGTATCGGTTGTCTTCCTGCCGCGTCATGGCCGTGGCCATATCCACACGCCGACCGAAGTTCCTTACCGCGCGAACATCTACGCGCTCAAAAAACTCGGCGTACAAAAGATCATCAGTGTCTCCGCGTGTGGCTCACTGCGCGAAGACCTGCACCCGGGCGAGGTCGTCGTCCCCGATCAAGTCTTCGACTTCACCAAAAATCGCGTCAGCTCATTCTTCGGCGACGGCCTGGTCGCACATATCTCGGTCGCCGAGCCATTCTGCCCGGCGATGTCGGCACTGCTGGCCGACGCCATCGCAGCGGCTGGCGGCACCGTGCATCGCGGCGGGACCTTTATCACCATCGAGGGTCCACGCTTCAGCACCAAGGGCGAGAGCTTCGTCTACCGTCGGTGGGGTATGGATATCATCGGCATGACAGCCTGCCCGGAAGCCTTCCTGGCCCGCGAAGCCGGTATATGCTATGCGACAATGGCACACATCACCGATTACGATGTCTGGCACGCGAGCGAGGAAGCCGTTACCGTCGAGATGGTGATTCAGGTGTTGAACAAAAATATCGGCCTGGCGCAACGCGCTATCAAGTTGCTTGTGCCGCGTCTGGTCGCCGCAGAGACGGATTGTCACTGTGCGCAAGCCCTGGAAACCGCCGTCATCACCGCCCACGACCGGGTGCCGCCGGCGACCCGTGAGAAATTGCGTCTGCTTGGAGAACCATATCTGGCATAAATGATGACCTGGCCAGTCCGCAAGCGGGGAACAGTACCGGCCTCCTTCAGGCTTTTGATGGTCCTGGCCGCCTGCTTTGTCATCGTAGGGGCCGTGACGCTGTACCTCGCGGCCCCCACGCCTGCGCTCTCTCCCTGGCACCTGGTCGCCCTGGTGCTCGGTTGGGGAATTGCGTGGGGCGCGAGTGATGCCCTGCTACAGAAAAAACTCCCCGGCGCCGATCCGTTTATCGTGCCTATCGTCAGTCTGCTGACCGGGTGGGGACTGTTATTGCTGGCGCGACTGGCGCCCACATTCCTGCTGCGCCAAATCCTCTGGCTCGGCCTCAGTTGCGGCGCGCTGTGTGGTGTCGCGCTGCTCCCCGCCCTGCCGCGACTGCTGCGGCGCTATCGGTATACCTTGCTGGCTGCCGGTTTATTGCTCCTGGGAGCGACTTTCTTCTTCGGTGTCAACCCTTCAGGCTACGGGCAACAGCTCTGGTTGGGCGGCTTCGGCATTTATTTCCAGCCCTCAGAATTGCTCAAACTGCTTCTGATCGTCTATCTGGCCGCTTACCTTTCCGACCGGCGCAATATGGTGCAACAGCCGGGGCGGGGCAAGGCGCTGTGGATCGCCATTCTCGGTCCTATGCTTGTCATGGTCGGCCTGGCGTTGCTGCTGCTAGGGTGGCAGCAAGACCTGGGGGGCGCGCTGCTCTTCTACCTGACCTTCGTGGCCATGCTCTATCTGGCGTGGGGCAAAGGCTGGCATGTCGCCGTCAGCTTGCTGCTGTTCATGCCCGTCGCGCTGGCAGGCTATGTGCTTTCCGCTCGCGTCGCCATGCGGGTGAGCATCTGGTTGAACCCCTGGGCGCCCGAACAGGCCGACCGCGCTTTCCAGATTTTACAGTCCTTGTTCGCCCTTGCTTCCGGCGGGCTGTTTGGACAGGGACTGGGGCAGGGGTTACCCACCCTCATCCCCGCCGTACATACCGATTTCGTCTATGCCGCACTGGTCGAAGAGTTTGGGTTGACCGGCGCAGTCGCCCTCACACTTCTCCTGGGACTGCTGATCTATCGAGGAATCGCGCTGGCCCAAAAGGCCGAGGCCCCCTTTGAATCGCTGTTGGCCGGAGGCATCACGGCATTGTTCGCCATCCAAACGTGGGTGATCGCCGGCGGCAACGCCAAGCTCATCCCCATCACCGGCGTCACCCTGCCCTTCCTGAGCTACGGGGGGTCCTCCCTGCTCACTATGTTCCTGGCAGTAGGATTGCTGTTAAACATCTCCGCGCCGCACCCCAAAACGATTACCCTGAGCCTTGCTGCGCCTGCCATCCTCCCCTTGTCAAAGACAGCAGGATACCTGGGACGTGCACTGCTATTGCTGCTGACGAGCGTTGTCCTCATCACTGGCGACTGGAGTGTACTCCGCGCCGAGGAATTGCGCAACTACCTCACCAACCCGCGCCGCATTCTGGCCGAATCCCGCATCCAGCGCGGACGCATCCTCGACCGCAACGGCGTACCACTGGCCGACATCAGCGTAGACAAAGCCGGCTACGTCACCCGCACCTACCCCGTCCCCGAAGCCGCTCCGGTCGTCGGCTATGCCACCTTGCAATACGGTAACGCTGCCATTGAAGCTGCCTGCGACGCCCGATTGCGCGGTGATATCGGGCGCACCCCCTGGCAAAACGTTTGGGCGGGACTGTTACATCAGACATCCACAGGCCGTGACGTGCGCCTGACAATTGACGCGCGCCTGCAACGAAAAGCGCAACAACTGCTAAAGGATTATCAGGGCGCAGCGGTGCTGGTGGATACGCGCACCGGCGATATCCTGGCCCTGGCAGCATCGCCGATCTACACCTCCGCTACGGTCGCAGAAAACTGGGAGAGCCTGTACAATGCGCCGGATGCGCCCTTGCTCAACCGGGCAACGCAAGGGCTGGCGCAGCCCGGTGCCATCCTGGAAACCGTACTGCTGGAAGCAATGCTCCGCGAAAGCGCCACGACTGCACCCGCACAACCGCTGATTGCGCCAGTGCAGGTCAACGGCGAAACTCTTGTCTGTGCTCAGACGCCTGCCGACAACACATGGGAATCCGCCCTGGCGGGCGCATGCCCGGCGCCCTTTGCGGCGGTGGGCAAACAGTTGGGCGTAGCGCATCTCGCCGAAGCCTTCAAACGTTGGGGGCTGACCGATGCACCGCCCCTGGAAATCCCCACGGTGGCCAGCGCGTGGGATGTCACCACCGCCGACGCAGTTCGCGAAGCCGTCGGCCAGGGCAATTTGCTGGTGACGCCGTTACAAATGGTCAATGTTGCCGTGGCGGTGGGCAGCGGCGGTGAGCGCACGAATTTGCGTCTGCTGCTGAAGCCCCAAATCGGCTGCGCGCCCTCGGCGAGTCCCGTCAGCGTGCGAATCACCACACCGGACATCGCCGCCTACATTCTGGAATTATGGCCACGCTACGGTGAATCCGTCGGACATATCGGCGAGGCGCTGGCCGGCCCTGAGCGCACCCAGACATGGTTCATCGGCCTCAATTCGGTGGAAGTCCCCCGCTATGCCGTCGTCGTGCTGATCGAAAACGCACCGCAGCGACAAACGCCGGCCCAGATCGGCGAGCAACTTCTCAAACAGGCTGTCAATCCGTAAATATCGTTCGCACCGACACAAAAGCACCATAGACAACCGCTTTCTTACTCGGAACGCAATCCTGGTTAATTTCTAACTCTAAAGCCCTTTTAGGTTTGACAAACGACAATTCTTACATATTATAGTAATTGAAACCATACGAATTTTAGTTTCCGATCACCGCCTCACAAGTAGATGCAAGGAGTACATGATGAGCGATACAATTTTACTGATCGAAGATGACGAGGCCCTGGCGCAACTGGTGCAACTCCTCCTGGAGCGCGCCGGCTACACGGTCAAATCGGCCAGCAATGGCGAAGCTGGCCTGGAACTGGCGCGAGAATCCCCCCCTGACCTGGTGCTACTGGATATCCTGATGCCGGACATGGATGGCTGGCACGTCTACGAGGCGTTACGCCGCATCACCGATGTACCGGTGCTCTTCCTGACTGCCCTGGGTGACGAGCACAATATTGCCTACGGGCTGGGTCTGGGCGCCGATGACTACATCGTCAAGCCCTTCGGCTACAAAGAGTTGGTGACGCGGGTCAAAGCCGCCTTGTCGCGCGCCCGTCGCGCTCGTGGTGAACAGACCACCTTCCAGACCGGCGACCTTTGGGTCAACCTGGATACGCACGAAGTCCGGGTTGGCAACCGCGTAGTCAACCTCACCCCCACCGAGTTCCAGTTGCTTTCAGCGCTCATTCAGGACTCCGGGCGCACCGTCAATCACGACACCTTGCTACGACGAGTATGGGGTGCCGAATACTCCAACCGCCGCGATTACCTCAAACTCTATATCTGGTATCTGCGGCAAAAGATCGAAGAGGATCCGCGCAATCCCAGGTACGTCATCAGCGAACGCGGGCAAGGGTACCGGCTGGTGATGGAATCCCCGGCCCAATAGGAGCAGGACGTGCTGCTTTTCAAGCTCTCCCAGCCGCCACAAGCCTGGAAATTCGACCTGCTTTCGGCGCTCATCGGCGCCATCCTGGCCCTGCTCCTTGCCTTTGCGGTGTACCAACAACGCGAGAGAATCAAGCGTCTGGGTTTGAAATTGTGGTCCCCCCTGGTGAACTTGCGTAACCGTGCCCAGGCCAGCCAGGAGGAGCGATATATCGGCGCGTTGCAAGAAGCGCTCAAAGAGCTGCTACTTTTCACCCCCGCGGATCCAACTGCCATCTTTCAGCCGCCGACCTTTGCGGCGCCGCCTCCCCTGCCAGCCAGCATAGACCCGAAAAGCGATACACTTATCCCGGAGCCACTCACCATCACCTTCGCACACCTCACCGACGGTTACCCCAAGTTGATCATAACCGGTCCCCAGGCATCAGGACGCACGATGGCCCTGGCTATGCTGGTATGGCAAACGGTGCAACGGGCCGGAAAAAAACGCCCCTACGAGCGTTTCCCGATCTGGATAGACCTCAAGCAATGGAAGAACATGCCCCGTGGACAGACACTGCCGCCGCTCGAGCGACTGGTGCAATTGGCCGGGCTGTTTATGCCGTCCCTGATCCCTAAGTGGGCGATGACCCACCTGCGCAACGAACCATCGCTGATCCTGGTGGATAACTGGGACATTCTCCCCCCCGACGAACGCCATGTCGTCGCCCGCTGGATTGCCGAAGTCAGCCAAAGCCTGCCCAAAAGCTGCTGGCTGGTCGCCAGTGGGGAAACCGGCTACGGCGCTTTGGTGGAAAACGGCTTCGTCCCTCTGGAAATCGTTCCACCCTCCGGTGAAACCACCGTCACGGCGCTATACAATGGTTGGGCGCGCTTGTTGAAGATGGAAACGCACACACCATCTGAAGAAGTGTTGCCCACCCTCATCTGGGCCACGGAGGCCGGCGCGTCGCTGCTGGAACTCACCATCCGCATCATCGTCTACATGCAAACGCAACAGCTTCCCCTTCGTCCTGTGGACGTTCTGGATCGTTTCCTGGATAACTGCATCCCCACCCCCAATCTGGGTGAAGGGCAGGCAGATCTGGTTGAACAAGCGCGGGTGCTGACATTGGATGCCCTCAGCCACCTGGCGAAAATCCACCGGCTTGAGGGGCGCGCCTTCTCGCAGCAGGAAATCTACGATTTCATCGGGACATTGCTGCCTGATGATGCCGCAGCTTCCAAACTCGAGGGCGCGGTGCGCCGTATGCTCTTCGATACCCACCTCTTGCAGCGTGAAGGGAAGCTCTGGGCGCCCGCACACTATGTCTGGGATGATTTTCTCACCGCCTGGGCACTCACCGAAGACCCCATCGGCGCGGATATGGCGAAGACCCATCTCAACGATCCTACCTGGGCGCTGCTCCTGGAATTTTACGCCGGGCTGGAGGATGTGACGCCGTTGGTGAATATGCTGTTCAACGATGCCCTCACCTACGGTAACTTCGAAAGCCTTTTGCGCGCGGCCCGTTGGGGCATCCTCGCTCCCGAAGATGCCCCCTGGCGCAAATCCCTGATGAAAGTCCTCGCGCAAACATTTACCGATGCCGAGATAGATAAAGCTATGCGTCTGCGCATCGGACACGCACTGGCCCTCAACGGTGGAGAGGGCGCACGGGCTTTCTTCATTCAAGTCCTGCGGCAACCCGCAGTGGCCATCCGCGCTGCCGCATTGCGCGGTCTGGGGTGGACGGGGTCGCCACGGGAGATGCCGTTGTTCAAAGGGGCTTTGCAAGACCCCGACCTGGAAATCCGCCAAAGCGCCATCAAGGCCCTGGGAGATATGGGAACGCCGGGCGCAGCGCGCATGCTCCAGGATGCCATGTTCGAGGCAGACGAGCAATTGCTGCCCGCCATTGCCGAAGCATTGTCCAAAACCCCAGAGGGTCTTAATGTGCTAAAACAAGCGGCAGACGATGAATCGCTCTTAATCCGGCGGACCGCAGCGCAAGGACTGAGTCAGGTCAACCAACCATGGGCCATCGAAATGCTGCAACACATGGCCCGCGAAGACAAAGAGTGGGTGGTGCGCTCTGCAGCAGAAATAGGACTGAATGTCATCAAAGAACAGACTGAAAACCAGGCCGTTGTTCCGGCGCCGCCGGCGGTAGATCAAATGGAGTGGCTCATCACGTGGGCTGCGAAGCAAGGCTTAGGGCTAGGCGTGGGAGCGGCGGCGCTGGCGATGTTGGAGCGTGCCATCACCCAGGGGGATCCGACGGCCAAGATTCTGGGCGCGCTCACCCTGATGCACATCGGATGCGAAAACCACCTGGCGTTGCTGGAGCCATTGCAGCAAGATTATGATGTGGCCGTCCGTCACGTGGCCAAATACGCGCTGCAATGTATCCAAAAACGCTATTACGTCTATCGCGGAGCATAGCCAAACCCAAACCGATAGCATAACCCAAACCGCCGGAATAGACGATCCGGCGGTTTGTTTTGTGACAGCTCAGTCTCCGATTTCCCCAACAGGTGGCGACCAATCCAGCGTGTAGCCGTCACCCCGCAGCAGCTCCCAGGTCAGCGTGCGATACGCCAGCGCCCCCGAAGAACGCGGAGCATAGAAAACCCCCGGTTCGCCAAAACTCGGCGCCTCACTCAGGCGCACGCTGCGCGGGATGATTGCCTCAAAGACCTGGCGGGGGAAATGCTTGCGAATCTCCTCGGCCACCTGACGCGACAGGGTAGTGCGGCTATCGTACATCGTCAGCACCACGCCGCGCAACGTCAACGCAGGATTGAGGCCGCGTTGCACCAGCGAGATAGTGCGCATCAACTGCGCCAGCCCTTCCAGAGCCAGATACTCGCATTGCACCGGCACGATGACCGCATGGGCAGCGCTCAGCGCGTTCACGGTAAGCACGCCCAAACTGGGCGGGGAATCAATGAGCAGATAATCGTAATCGTCAATGGGCGCGAGGATGCGTTTGAGATGTTCGGCGCGCTCACGCGGATCCTCCGCGCGGTTCAGCTCGACCGTAGCCCCGGCCAGCGCCGGCGCGCTCGGCAAAATGTCGAGACCCGACCAGCGTGTGCCACGAATGACTTCGGTGACGCTTTGTTCGCCCACCAGCACATTGTAAATAGAAGAGGGCAGAGTGCGCGGATCCACTCCCAGGCATGTCGTCGCATTGCTCTGCGGATCAATGTCCACAAGCAACACTCGACGGCCCCAATCGGCCATAGCCGCCGCGATGTTGACCACAGTGGTCGTCTTGCCGACGCCGCCTTTCTGATTGGTGAACGTGTAAACCCGGGTCATCTTCAAACCTCAACCCTATGCCACGCTCAAAAGGCAAAATCCCGCGAACATACAGCGATCTCATCGGGACGCGGCGCCGAGGCCAGCCCTACCCGCGTGACCGAGTACGCCGCCAGACAAGCCGCATAGCGCGCCGCCGGGAAGGGTGCAGCCCCCGAAGCCAGTGCGATGAAGAAAGCCGTGGCGAAAATATCCCCGGCGCCTGTCGGGTCCACCTGCGTCACCGGAACGGCGGGGAACGGCATGGGCACACCATCCACAAAAAGCGTGCCCCCGTCCCAACCACACGTCACCACGAGAATCCGCGTCTGCCGGGCAAAATGGGACGCCAGATCCCAATCGCCGCCGATGTCTTCGATGCTCAGCACCACCGCAGAGGCCAGAGGCAGAAGGTATGCGGCCTCGGCCCACGGGATGGGGAAAATGCGCCCGTGCGCGTCGCTATCCCGCATCCAGCCCTGTGGGGTGATGCCGACAAACGCTTTACCGGCAAACAGCCCGGCCAGGGCGGGGACACATTCGCGCATAATGGGGCCGATGTGGACAATGGGACTGTCCAGCCATGCCTGGGGCACGGCCAGAGGCGTCAAAGGAGAGGCAAAAGAGTAGACGTATTGTTCGCGGTGTCCGTCTACGTACACGTTTTCAAATGTCGTTGTTGCCGCAGCCGGATAGCGGACCAGTGCCGCGACACGCTCCAGTGGGGCAAGATTCGCGTCTGCGCCGACGCTCGTCACGATACCGACCGTGCGCCCTAACGCGGCCGCGGTCAGCGAGGCATACGAAACCGTGCCCCCCAGAACGCGCCCCCCGTCGGGCAGAATATCGTGGGCGACATGCCCGATGACCAGGTAATCAATCGGCGCAAGAACCCGCTCCATCAGCCTGCTTTTTTCTCCGGCATGATCGTGATCGCCCGCGCGTCCCCTTTGCCGACGCTTTCAGTCTTCACCCGCTTGTCTTTGCGCAAGACCATGTGAATCACGCGCCGCTCGTGGGCCGGCATGGGCTTCATCCGCACCATGCGCCCTGACTGTACGGCTTGATCTGCCATTTTGCGCGCCAGCGCTTCAAGGCTACGCTGCCGACGCTTGCGATAGCCATCGGCATCCAGGACCACATTGTAATCCCCTTCGATCTGGTGATGCAACAGGGTACGGAACAAATATTGTACGGCTTCCAGCGTTTGCGCGCGCGGGCCAACCAGAACATTGGCATCCTTGCCATACAGCGATATCCACAAAGACGGGCGGTCTTCCTGCTCCCAGCTTATGGAGTACTGGACGCTCAGTCCGGCCAGCAGATGGTCCGCGACATCACTGGCCACTTTCTCGATCAAACCACGGTCCAGATTATCAGAGGTTTGTTCCCCACGAGGACGACCGGCCGGTTTCTCCGAAGCCGGCTCAGTGACGGGTTGGGGTTGGGGTTTGGGTTTAGGTTTGGGTTTGGATTTAGCCGTCGGTTTTTGGGGGACAGGCGCCGCCACGGCAGGCACAGCCACGGTCGGGGGTTCTACGGCAGGTGTCGGCGCAGGCGCAGGCGCGACTTCGGCAATCGGCTCAGGGGCGGCTTCAACAATCGGCTCAGCAGGTGGCGGTACCATGGCCGGCTCAGGTTGAGATTGTGGCTGTGGTATGGCCGGTTCAGGCCGCCGACGTGTGACACGCACCCGCGCCTCACGTGCCCCGATTCCCAGGAAACCCCGTTTGCCTTCATCCAAAACCTGGATTTCAACTTCATCGCGCGTTGCCACCAAACGGGTCAATCCGAGGATGATCGCTTCATCCACAGAAGCCGCGGCGACCACGATTGATTCTTCAGGCGACATGCAATAACCTCCTGAAAATAGTCGTCAGTCTTCAGTCCAGAAGTCAGACAGAGTAGCCAGGCTACGTTTTCTTAACGCCGTCCGGCAAACGTTTGGTCGGAACAGGTTTTTTATCGTCCGTCGGTGGCGTGGGATAGGTATAATACTCACGGAAGACATAGTATTGCAGGATACCGATGAGGTTGGTGATCAGGAAATAAATCGCCAACCCCGAAGCATACGTCAACGAGAAGAATCCCATCATCAGCGGCATCATTAACAACATCTGCTTGTTCATCGCCTCGGTTTGCGGATCCAGAGCCGGCGGGGTGATCAGCTTCTGATACAGCCACGAGGTAAAGACGACCAGGAGTGGCAGTATATAAAAGCTATCGGGTAGGGCCAGGTCCAGCCAGAGGAAGCGGCTTTTCAAAGGGATGAGCGAGCTAAAACTCGGAATCCAGCGGTAAATGTCCTGCGGCAGCTCCAACAATTGCAAAGGTGTACTGGCTAAGACGCGGATGATGCCTTGATAAAGGCCAATCATCAGCGGCAACTGGATCAACGTCGGCAAACAACCACCGAGGGGGTTGATCCCCAGTTTGCGCTGCTCTTCCATCAACTTCTGCGGGTCGTCCTTGTACTTTTTCTGGATTTCCATCAGCTTGGGACGCAGCTCCTGTTGCTGACGCGCCGACTTTTGCTGTTTCAGCATCAACGGCGTGACGGCAATACGCAGCAGCAGGGTCAGCAAGGTGACGGCAACGATAGTTTCATGTCCCAGGAATTTGTAGAAGAGCAATAACAAATTGATAATCGGCCTGATGATGAGCGTATCCCACACGTTCTTTCTCCCTTAAAAACAGGTTATTTCGCCTGAGTGGGCGGATAGACCCACACAGGTTTGCCGGTTTCCATATCAAACGCCTTGATCCGTTCGGTCGTCAGAATGGGCATAGCATACAGGCGCACGCCGTCCGTCACCAGGTCGCCGGGCAGACGCCCAGGATTACGTTCGGGGGCTCCCCAATTCATCTCCATGCCGGTCTGCGTATCCAACGCATGGATCACGCCTTTCTCATAGCCGGCAACGAAAAGCCGGCTGTTATCCGCATTGAGCACCGGGCGACTACGCAGCACATCATCAATGACCGCCGGTTTATCCCACACGAGCTGGCGCGTTTCTGTATCCAGGGCATAGACGTGCCCACCGACATCCGCAAAATACATGACCGCCCCGTCAACCAGGGGGGTAGCCCATAGCCAGTCTTGCGCCTCAAATGTCCAGATAATTTGATGAGTTGATGGATCAATCTGATAGAGTTTGGAGGTGAAGTCACCCACCCACAAAGCGCCGTCCAGAAAGATCGGGGTGGCAGCAATCGCGCCGCCCAACTCCAGCTTCCACTTCTCGCCGCCCGTGGCGACATCCAGCGCGTAAAGCGTGTGATCCAGGGAAGCAATATAGACGGTATCCTCGACGACCAGCGGGGTGGCCCACACCCGGTCTTTTGCGGGGAAAGTCCACACCAGCGTGCCATCGTCGAGATCGAGCGCGTAGACGTTGCCGTCGCCGTTACCGATGATGAACTTCCCATCCACTACCACACCGCTGCCGACATACTGTCCTTTGGCTTGGGCAAACGTCCACAGCAAATCAGGGCGTTCGGCGCGCGATTCACCCAACGCCAGAGCGTAGACCGTCTTATCTTTGTAACCGGCAATCAGCAGCAGGCCATGCGCCCCGTAATCCTCGGCCAAAACCGGGGTTGAATAGAAAGGACGGATGTTCTTGTCAGATTCATCAGGGAAGCTCCACAGGAGTTTGCCGGTTTCAGCATTGAGGGCCTGCACGCGCTCCAGATTCGCGGCGTAGATGATCCCCTCATCTACGATCATACCGGGCCAGCTCTCATGGCGCAAACCGCCGGCGCAGCCACTCAGCACAAAAAACAACAGCAGCAACGCAGCGATGGCCCGCCGACCACCGCGCCGCGTTTTTCCTCGTTGATCGAGGCGGTCAATGGGAGTCCGCCACAAATGCATATTGCCTCCACTAAAAGTCTTGAGTCTGATCATCAAATTCGGTTAGCGCGTCGCCATAAGTTACGGAACGTATAAGAGTTGATCTCAGGCTCAAGGCACAGGATCATAGCCACCCGGGTTGAAGGGGTGGCAGCGCGCCAGACGTTTAAGCCCCATCCAGCCACCTTTGATAAGGCCATAACGCTCAATCGCCTCGTAGGTATAGTGCGAGCACGTCGGCGTAAAACGACAAGATGGGGGAAAACAGGGTGAGATGAAACGCTGATAGAAACGCAACAGCCACAACGCGCATGTTTTCATCGGTCGTTACCGTCCGGTGGGGATACCCACAATCCTGCCAAACTCAACATCTGACGCAGGGCATTTTCAACCTGAGGTTCTTTCGCCTCAACAATCGGGGCACGCGCTACTAACACCAAATCCCATCCATGTCCGATGTATGCATACAGACGACGCGCAGCCTCGCGCAACAAACGCCGCGCGCGATTGCGCGCCACCGCGTTGCCGATCTTGCGGCTGGCGGTAATCCCGACACGCACGCGCTGAAAATCGTTGGGAAGCGCCCATAGAATAAGCAAAGGATGCGCCCACGACCGTCCCTCAGACCAGACACGGCGAAAATCTTCTGGACGGCGCAGGCGCATTGTTTTGTGCCAACCCTGATGCTCCAACAAGGCAAAGGATCAGCGAGACGACCACACCATCTAGTCGTGACGGCGCGGGCGCTGCGCGGCTTCTTTCCAGTTGATGCGCTTCGCCCCACCCAGGCTCACGGGAATCAACTTGTGGCGGCCCTTCAGGCGACGACGCTTCAAGACATCGCGCCCGGTGCTCGTGCTCATCCGTGCGCGGAAGCCGTGGGTGCGCATCCGTTTGCGCTTTTTCGGTTGATAAGTTCGTTTCGGCATCTTTCTCCACTCCTCTTTTTCCAGATCGTCCCAGCAAGGGACATCAACAGCTCATCAGGCCCCTTACAGTGAAAACCGCGCGGTCACCCGCGTGGTTTTCATCGTCAGCCTTAAAACGTCCACATTATACCTGAAGGGGCGTGTAAGTCAATTCACCGCAGTCGCCATCAGGGCTTTATCATTCTCGTTACAGCAACTTCATCTAGCTTCGAGCGGATCGCCAGATCCGCGTCGCTACTTCATCTAGCTTCGAGCGGATCGCCAGATCCGCGTCGCTACCATCTAGCTTCGAGCGGATCGCCAGATCCGCCAAGAGTGACGAGGCCCAAGCCACGATGTTAGCGACTTGCTTCCCTCTCACAATGGCATTATACTTTGTTTGGTACTTGTGCTACCATAAATGTCCCAACGCGGGAACGTGCTAACGTTCAAACGATTTTCAAGGGGGGAGATTATGACTGAATTACCGCGCCTGCAGGTCAGTTCCAATCGTCGTTTTATCATCACCGAAGCGGGGGATCCGTTTTTCTGGCTTGGTGATACAGCCTGGGAGTTGTTCCATCGGCTGACCCGTGAAGAAGCCGAGCGTTACTTCGCCAACCGGCAAGCCCATCGCTTCACCGTTATCCAGGCTGTCGTACTGGCCGAATTCGATGGCCTTAACACACCCAACGCCTATGGCGAGCGCCCATTACTCGACAATGATCCCACCCGTCCCAACGAAGCGTACTTTGCCTACGTGGATGAGTTAATTCAGATGGCGGCCCGTCATGGCCTCTATATCGGGCTGCTGCCCACGTGGGGCGACAAGGTCACCCAGCAATGGGGAGCAGGACCGGTGGTGTTTAATATGGAAAATGCGGAGGTCTATGGACGTTTCCTCGGCGAGCGCTACCGCAAGCAGAGCAACATCATCTGGATTTTGGGTGGCGACCGGCCCGCCATCTACGAAGGCCACGACGACCGTCCCATCTGGCGGGCAATGGCGGCAGGCATTGATGCCGGCATGGGGCGTCCATCGCTCAAGACGTATCACCCGATGGGCGGACGGTCTACTTCGGCGTGGCTGCACGATGAACCGTGGTTGGATGTGCATATGATGCAGTCAGGCCACGGCGGCGGACGCGATGTGCCGGTGTGGGACTGGGTCACTCACGATTACACGCTCATCCCACCCAAGCCGGTGTTGGATGGAGAACCGAACTACGAGGATCATCCGGTCAACCCGTGGCCGAAGTGGAATCCGATGAGCGGTTATTTCCGCGATCATGATGTGCGCAAGCAAATGTACCGTTCGGTGTTTGCGGGCGCGTGCGGCGTCACCTACGGGCACCATGCCATCTGGCAGTTCGCCGATGAACGCCACGGTTACATCAACTACGCCGACCGGCCCTGGTACGAGGCACTCGACCGACCGGCCGCGCGTCAGGTCAAATACTTGCGTGCGCTCATCGAATCGCGTCCCTACCTCAGCCGCATCCCCGACCAGACGCTGTTACTTTCCGATCCGGGAATCGGCGGGCAGCACATCCGCGCCACCCGCGACGCCGAAGGCCGTTACGCCCTCGTTTATCTGCCACTGCCGTTGCCCGTCACCGTCAACCTCGAAGTTACCGCCGGCACACGAGTGAACGCCTGGTGGTATGCGCCGTGTACCGGCGAAGCTACGTGGATTGGCCAATTCCCCGCAAACGGCATGCAGACCTTTTCACCGCCCGGGCAACATCCCGATTGGGTGCTGGTGCTGGATGATGCAGCCCTCGGTTTCGGGGCGCCGGGACAGTAGATAAGGGAGATTCTCTGGGTCTGATAGTCTCCGGTTGAGTGTTGCTGGCCTGTTTTTAACTTCTCTGTGATGAGAAAAAGCGTCAACACCCGAGGGGGGACTATCCTGCGTCTCTAGTGGTAAAACGGCCTTACCAGGTATGCAGCGCCGTGACCATCGCCTCGACAGCCGCGGCGAAGAAGCGTTCCATCACCGCATCAGGAGCCTGGTACACGCCCCCGAAGGAGCCATCACCTAATAAGGCACGACTGACGGTCGCAGAAGTTCCGGGCAGCAGGGTCACCGGCGGTTTATGACCTTCCGGTACCGGCGCCACACGTGTCAGCCCCGCGAAGTTTTCCGACCAGTTGGCGTGATACTGGGCCAGCCCGGCAGCCTCGGCAACAGCACCGACCGCCGGATGCCGCCACCACTCGAAAAAGGTAATGTGGACCTCAGGCCAGGCCGTGTTCAGCTCGCTGATGAGCGGCCCGAGGATGCCGGTATTGCCGCCATGCCCATTACTCACCAGGATGCGGTGGAAGCCTTGCCGCCGCAGGTTTCCCAGGACCTCGCGGACAACGGTGGCGAAGGTCTCCGGCGACAGGCTGAGGGTGCCGGGGTAGGCCGTAAAGTAGGGTGAAACCCCAAAAGGCAGCGGCGGCGCAATCAATACGCCCTCACGTTCGCAAGCCGCTTCCGCAATCGCCAACGGCACATGGATGTCCGCGAGCACGCTGAGGGTTGCATGTTGCTCACACGCACCGGTGATGACCACCACGCGGTCATCGCGTTGCAAATATGCCTCCACCTGCATCCAGTTCAACGCCGCCAGTAACATGCCCACATTCACCTCACCGTATCAAAACGTGTACGCCGCCCGTGGTCTTCCCGTTGGGCGATCGTTTCCTTGAATTCGGACAGCATGGCTACATCGTGCCGGTACTGGAAAGGCCACATACTCTTCGTGTGAAAAAGCGCCACGCGGTCGCCATCACCAAGACAATGCGACAAATCGGGCTGTAAGCCGGGCATTGCACTCAGGTTGCCGTTGATGAAGGTGATCCCCCGTTCCTCCGTGGGCATCCCCAGATGCGCCAGCAAGTCTTGCATGGTTGTCCCTTCAGGGAGATCGAGATGTTGCAATGCAAAAACATTGTTATCGCTCCCACCATAACGCGCCAACGGCCCATAAAGCCAGACTTCGATGTGAATTGTCCCCATCTCTTTCCCCACTTCCTCTTCACTCATTTCTCTTTACCCATCTCTTCATTACTCACACCAACGCAATCGTCGCCGCAAGGGCAAACTGCGCCAGGTGATAGGTGACCATCACCAGCACGCGCAGAACAGGCGACGGCGTCACAAATTTGTTCCACGCCAGCATGGAATCGGAGGCAAAGAAGAGCGTCGCTCCCAAGCTCACGGTGAAACGCGCAACGGTCGGCCACGCCGGGCGAAACCATGTCGCCCACGCCGAAAAGAGCATCAAGCTGAGGATGGTCGCATAGGCCGCCACGGGCATGCGCATCGCCAGTTGTCCCTGCCGCCGCAATCCCGCCGCGATGCGCGCGTAGAGCCACGCCCCCAGAGCCGCCACAATGATCAACACGACGACCGCGCCGGGCGGTGGCAGTGTGGGATTCAGCCCGATGATGTAACAGACGTGCGCGACGAAAAACGAGAGCAAACCGGGGATAAAGAACTGTTCGCCGGGGAGCATCAGGAACACATCTCCGGCCAGCGAGAAGCACAACCCCAGCACAAAGAACGATGCCAATCGCCCATCCGCCGCGCCGCGTTTCAGTAACCATGCCGCGATGATAACCAGGATCAGCGTCCCCGGCTTGACAATGTACTCCACGCGCTTCTGAGTCCGCGCCACGGCGATCCAGTTCACAATGCCCAGCGCCAACGCCGGAATCAACAGCCATCCACCTTGTGTTAAGAAGTCACGCATCAAGCAATCCTCCTTATTTCAAAATGCAGGGCCTTATCATTCTTGGCGATCCACTCGAAGCCGGTCGAAGTCACTGTAACGAGAATGATAAAGCCCTACTTCAAAATGTCAACGGCTTGAACGGATTTTCTTCTTCCCAACCCGTTTCATCCGTTGATAGACTCAAGTTTATCACAAGTTGTCAATATTGCCTAAGCGGAGCAATTACAATCGAACTATGCCCACGGCTCATCGTACACCCTGACTTATCATTCTTGCCTCGCGGGGAACGCCAGTTCCCCGTTTTTAGCCGATATAGGTTATAAACGCGGACTGGCGATCAGCTCGGAATCAGATGAAGTCGGTAATTGTGATGTAACGAGAATGATAAAAAACGCCTCGTACACAAGGCTTTTGTTGTGCATAAAACATGGTATAGTTGAGGCGAAACGGATTCGTATAACATTCAAACATATTCTCTAAAGGGGGTATCTATGGCATCAGGCTTATCTTTTGAGGAACGTCTCCAACGATTGACCCAGAGCTACACTGCCCTTATCGAGCGCAAGAACAGTATTGACCCCTTCTGGGATAATGGCCTTTTCGACCGTTACATCTATCCGGTGCTCACCGCTGCCCATACACCCCTCTTCTGGCGGTATGACCTTAACCCCGAAACCAACCCTTATTTGATGGAGCGTATGGGCATCAACGCCGTGTTCAACGCCGGGGCACTGGAATTAGACGGCAAGATTCTGCTTGTCTGCCGTGTGGAAGGTTACGACCGCAAGTCCTTTTTTGCCGTTGCCGAAAGCGAGACCGGCATAGACGGCTTTCGCTTTTGGGATTACCCCATCGTCATGCCCGAAACGGACGACCCCGATGTCAACGTTTATGACATGCGCATCACCCAACACGAAGACGGCTGGATTTACGGCGTCTTCTGCACCGAACGCAAGGATCCCAACGCACCGCCCGGCGATCTGAGCAGTGCCATCGCCCAGGCCGGCATTGCCCGCACCCGTGACCTCAAGACCTGGGAACGCCTCGCCGACCTCAAGACAGCCTCGGCGCAACAACGCAACGTCGTCCTGCTGCCGGAATTTGTCCAGGGGAAATACGCTTTCTACACCCGCCCGCAAGATAGTTTCATCGAGGCTGGAACAGGCGGCGGCATCGGGTTTGGGTTGGCGGAAGACATCACCCATGCGGAGATTAAGGAAGAGATTATTGTAGATCCGCGTGCCTACCACACGATCAAGGAGATGAAAAACGGAGCCGGCGCCATCATCAAGACACCTGCGGGCTGGCTGCACATTGCCCACGGTGTGCGCGGTTGCGCGGCGGGGTTGCGCTATGTCCTCTACGCCTTCCTCTGCGCCCTCGACAATCCCGCGCAAGTCCTTTATCGGCCCGGTGGCTACCTGATGGCGCCGGTCGGTGAGGAACGTGTGGGCGATGTCTCCAATGTGCTGTTCTGCAACGGCGCGGTCGCCCGTGAGAACGGCGACCTGTTTATCTACTACGCTTCATCCGACACTCGCATGCATGTAGCGACAACCACGGTGGACAAAATGCTGGATTATGTGATGTACACGCCAGAAGACGGTATGCGCTCCGCTGCCTGCGTCGCTCAGCGCATTGAGTTGATCCGCAAGAACCTGGAATTAACGGATCGCAAGACTATCTGACTAACGAATATCAGGCTATTTTCAAAAGGAGGTTTTGAGATGGAATATCGTTCATTAGGAAGAACAGGTGTGATGGTCAGTCCCTTGTGTCTGGGAGCAATGAACTTCGGCGGTCCAACAGATGAGGCCGAATCCATCGCCATCATCAACCACGCGCTTGACGCCGGCATCAATTTCATTGATACAGCAAATGTTTACAACGGCGGCGAGAGCGAACGCATCGTGGGCAAAGCATTGGCCGAAAACGGCAAGCGCGAGCAGGTGGTGCTGGCGACGAAGGTCCACGGTAAGATGGGGCCTGGCCCGAACGACGAGGGCAATTCGCGTTATCACATCATCAAGGCGTGCGAAGATTCGCTGCGCCGCCTGCAAACCGATCACATTGACCTGTACCAACTGCACCGGCCTGATCTCGTGGTGCCGCAGGATGAAACCCTGCGCGCTTTCGATGATCTGGTGCGTGCGGGCAAAGTGCGCTACATCGGCTGTTCCACCCACCCCGCGTGGATGGTGATGGAGGCGCTGGCAATCAGCGAGAAAATGGGCCTGGCGCGATATATCAGCGAGCAGCCGCCTTACAATTTGCTGGACCGTCGCATCGAAAATGAACTCGTGCCGCTGTGCCAGAAATATGGCCTGGCGATTCTTCCGTGGTCGCCGTTGGGGGGCGGCATCCTTTCCG
>Ga0208197_1000321_pt1 | contig 64702 bp, 53 predicted proteins | sample AD_JPNNA4_MetaG_FD_184444 | JGI IMG/M metagenome (GOLD analysis project Ga0208197, IMG submission 184444) | Active sludge microbial communities of municipal wastewater-treating anaerobic digesters from Japan - AD_JPNNA4_MetaG (SPAdes) (version 2) | ecosystem: Engineered > Bioreactor > Anaerobic...
AGATAAGCTATTATATATGCATATATGTAGTTTTTAGATGCAAAATTCAAATTTGTGTGCATATATGAAGCGCAGAAAACCGTTTCGACAATTCCAAAAACCGTTTAAAAAATGAGCGAACCAAGAGTTTGAACGGAACGAGTTCTTCCACGTCTTCGACGTCGCCGAAGAATTGGAGCCGATTGCGCGGGAGCGCCGCAATGTGGACGTGCTCGCCGAGAAGACGCTGGTGACAGCGTTCTACCAGCCCTCGACGCGCACGCGCCTGGCGCACGAGGCCGCGATGCACCGCCTGGGCGGGCACGTCACCGGCTTCTCCGACGCCAAGATGACGCGCGCGGGCGACTGGTACCAGGAGTCCATCAAGGACACGGTGAAGATGTTGGAGTTCTACGGCGACGTGATCGTGATGCGCCACTTCCAGCAGGGCGCGCCGCACGAGGCCGCCAAATGGGCGAGTGTGCCGATCATCAACGGCGGCGACGGCTGGGGCGAGCATCCCACGCAAATCCTCACCGATCTCTACACCGTGCTGCGCGAGAAAGGCACCATTGACGGTCTGCGCTGGCTGGCCGTCGGCGACATGCGGATGCGCACGATGCACTCGCTCGGCTACGCGCTGACGCAGTTCGATTGCCCGATCACGTTTGTGGCCCCGCCCGCCAACGCCCTCTTCGACAACTCACCCGACATGCAGATGCCGGAGAGCTACAAGGCGGATTTCCGGCAGTATGGGCTGGATTTCAAAGAAGCAGAACACGTCGAGCAAGCGATTGCCACCGCCGACGTGATCCTCGTCGAGCCGGTGATGCAGCCGGACTACACCAAGGCCCGCGACGAGCGCAAGGGTGACGCCGGCTTCACCCCCGACAACTACAAAATCACCCGTGAGCTGCTGATGAAGAAAGCCAAGTCCGACGCGATCCTGCTGCACTCGCTGCCACGCATGGACGAAATCCCCACCGATGTGGATATCACCCGCTGGTCACGTTACTGGCAGGAGGCGTTCAACGGCGTTGTGATGCGCATGGCTTTGCTCGCGTTGGTGTTGGGGGCGATGGAGTAGGTTAAGAAGTCAGGTAGTCGTGTAGTCAAATAGTCAGGTAGTCGTGTAGTCAAATGATCAGGTAGTCGTGTAGTTAAATGGTCAGGTAGTCGTGTAGTCAGGTAGTCAAGGAAACGGTATGACTATCTGACTAACGACTATCTGACTAACGACTATCTGACTAACGACTATCTGACTAACGACTATCTGACTAACGACTACTAGACTAATGACTACCTGACTAAAGACTATCTTCGGAGGTCGTATGGCAAAGATTGAGCGGTTTGAGGATGTCAAAAGTTGGCAGAAAGCGCGCGTGCTGGCGAATACGGTATATGCTCTCACCGGCAAACCCAACTTCAGCCGCGATTTCCGGTTGCGTGATCAAATTCAAGGCGCGGCCGGTTCGGTAATGCACAATATCGCCGAAGGCTTTGACGCAGGGTCAGACACGGAGTTCATTCGCTTCCTGAAATATGCCCGACGTTCAGCCAGTGAGGTTCAATCTCAACTTTATCTGGCCCTCGACCAAGGCTACATTGTGCAAGCTGATATGCAAAAGACGTATGACCTTGCCACAGAAGTCAAACGACTCATCAATGGCATGATCGCTTACCTGCGAGGGAACAATCAGCTTCGTGAACCTTCCCCAGAATACCAACTCGACAGCATCGCATTCGAAGATTACCCACTCGATGACGAAGACCTGACCGCCGACTACCCGACCAACGACTATCCGACTAACGACTATCCGACTAAGGACTACTAGACTAAGGAGACTAAAATGATTACAAACTTACGTGGCAGAGACTTGATTGGCGACCTTGACTTCACTAAGGAAGAGGTCGAAACTGTACTAGAAGTTGCCTGGGACTTGAAGCGCAAGCGGGCATTGGGCGAACCGCACCCCTATCTGCGCGACAAGGTGCTGGCGATGTTGTTCTTCTTCAGCAGCACGCGCACGCGCGGCTCGTTCGAGGCTGGGATCGCGCAGTTGGGCGGGCATGGCGCGTTCATTGATTCCAAGACAACGCAGATTGCCCACGGTGACACGCCCAAAGAGATCGGTGAGATCTTTGGCCGGTATTTCGACGGCCTCGCTATTCGCCACTGCGACTGGGGCGCCGGCAATGCCTACATCAACGGCGTGGCGGAAGCCGCACGCTGCCCGGTGCTGAACATGCAGTGCGACATCTATCACCCCTTCCAGTGCCTCGCCGACCTGATGACGATTATGGAGAAGAAGGGGCGCGACCTGCGCAAGAAACGCATCGTCGTGTCGTGGGCTTATGCCGCCTCCTATCTCAAGCCGATCTCCGTGCCGCAGTCGCTCATCCTGCAAATGCCACGCTTCGGCATGGACGTGACACTGTCTTATCCGCCGGAGTTCAAACTGATGCCGGAGATCGTCGAACAGGCGCAGGCGCAGGCGCGCAAGTACGGCACCGCCTTCGACATCGTGCACGATATGAAGCAGGGCTTCGAGGACGCGGACGTGGTCTACGCCAAGTCGTGGGGGCCGCTGCTGACCACCGCCGATCCCGCCGAGGGCAAGCGCATCCAGGATCAGTACAAGGACTGGATCACCGACGCCGCCAAGATGGCTGTCGCCAAGCCGGACGCGATCTACATGCACCCGCTCCCCGCCGACCGCGATGTCGAAGTGACCAGCGAAGTGATGGATGGGCCACAATCCGTCGTCTTTGACCAGGCCGAAAACCGCCTCCACGCGCAGAAAGCCGTGATGGCGCTGACGATGTGGTAAAGTCAGTCAAGTAGTCGGATAGTCAAGTAGTCGGATAGTCATCTGATGACTAACGACTATACGACTATCAGACTAACGACTACGCGACTAACGACTGCCTGACTAACGACTACCCGACTACAAGACTAGGAGACTAAAATGAGCGAACGAAAATGGGCCGTGATTGCGATTGGGGGCAATTCCCTGATCAAGGACAAGAACCACCAGACGGTGGAGGATCAATATCAGGCGGCGAAGGAAACCTGTCACCACATCGCCGATATGATCGAAATGGGGTGGGACGTGGCGATTGGGCACGGAAACGGGCCGCAGGTCGGCTTCATCCTGCGCCGCTCGGAGATCGCGCACAAAGTCGCCGGGATGCACGAAGTCCCGTTGGACGTCTGCGGCGCAGATTCGCAGGGGGCGATTGGCTACGCCTTGCAGCAAAACCTCAACAACGAGTTCTATCATCGCAAGATCAAGAAGAGCGTGGCTACGGTGATTACCCAGGTGTTGGTTGATAAAAACGATCCCTCGTTCCAGCATCCCACCAAGCCGATCGGCGGCTTTATGGACGAGGCTGAGGCGCAGCGGCGCGTGGCCGAGGAAGGATGGTCGGTCGTCGAAGATGCCGGGCGTGGCTGGCGTCGCGTCGTCGCGTCACCGCTACCGAAGGAAATCATCGAGCTTGATGTGGTGCAGACGTTGCTCAACAACGGCATCTGCGCGATCACCGTGGGCGGTGGCGGCATCCCCGTCATCGAGGACGAGCACGGCAACTACTACGGCACGGCTGCCGTCATCGACAAGGACTACGCCTCCTCGCTGCTGGCGCAGAAGATCAACGCCGATCTGTTCCTCATCTCCACCGCCGTCGAAAAAGTCTACATCAACTTCAACACGCCGGAGCAGAAGGGCATCGACGTCATGACGGCCTCCGAGGCCCGCCAGTACATCGCCGAGGGCCACTTCGCCAAGGGCAGCATGTTGCCCAAGATCGAAGCGATCCTCTGGTATCTCGACGCAGGCGGCAAAGAGGCGCTCATCACCGACCCGGCGCACATCATTCCGGCGCTGCGTGGCGAGACGGGGACGAGGATTATTCCTGGCTAGTCTAGTAGTCGGATAGTCGAGTAGTCAGGTAGTCATGGGTGAACAAATGCCCTACTTCTGATAGACTACGTGACTATCCGACCAACGACTATGCGACTACAAGACTATCTGACTAAAGACTACAAGACTAGAGGACTACCTATGGATCACGTTCTTGGACTCAGATGCACGATCTGCGGCGCGGAATACGCCGTGGATGACGTGTCTTACGTCTGCCCTAAACACGGCGACGATGGCATTCTGGATGTGCTGTACGATTACGCGGCGATCAAGGAGAACTGCTCCCCCATGCAGCTTGCGCACACCCCCACCGATATGGGCATCTGGCGCTACAAGCCGCTGCTGCCTGTCGCGCCGGATTCGCCTGTCCCGCCGCTGCGCGTGGGCTGGACGCCGCTCTACGCCGCGCCGCGCCTGGCCGAGTCACTGGGGCTGAAGAACGTCTGGGTGAAGGACGACGGCGTGAACCCGACAGCGTCGTTCAAAGATCGCGCTTCGGCCATGGCTGTCGTCAAAGCGCGGGAGGCCGGCGCGCAGATCGTCACCACGGCGAGCACCGGCAACGCGGCGGCGGCCCTGGCGGGGCTGGCGGCGAGCGTGGGCCTGCAAGCTGTCATCTTCGTGCCGAAGACCGCGCCGCCGGCCAAAATCGCGCAGCACCTCATCTACGGCGCGCGCGTGCTGCTGGTCGATGGAACGTATGACGACGCCTTCGAACTGACGCTCAAAGTCGCCAGGGAATTCGGCTGGTACAACCGCAACACTGCCTACAATCCGTATATGTCCGAAGGCAAGAAAACCGCTGCCTACGAAATCTGCGAGCAATTGACGGTAGGGGCGAGGCATCCGGCGATGGCATCTGCGAAAATGCCAAACCTGGGCGCGGATGCCTCGCCCCTACGTGCGCCGGATCGCGTCTTCGTCCCCGTGGGCGATGGCTGCATCATCGGCGGCATCTACAAGGGCTTCCGCGACCTGCTGGCGCTCGGCTGGATCGACGCGATGCCGAAGATTATGGGCATCCAGGCGGCAGGCTCATCCGCGCTGGTGGATGCCTGGGAGCGCGGCCTGCAAGGCTGGGAGATGACGCCGCAGCCCGCCGATACCATTGCGGACAGCATCAGCGCCGGACTGCCGCGCGACCGCATCAAGGCGCTCGCCGCCGTCCGCGAGACGGGCGGCGCGTACCTGCGCGTCTCCGACCAGGAGATTCTCGACGCGATCCCCGTCATCGCCCGCAACACCGGCGTGTTCAGCGAACCGGCGGCAGCGGCGGCCTATGCCGGGCTGGTCAAGGCCGTGGAGAAGGGATTGGTTGATCCCGAAGAACGCATCGTCGTCCTGCTCACCGGCTCCGGCCTCAAAGACATCGGCAGCGCGATGAAGACCGTAACGCAGCCGCCCATTGTCGCGCCGAATTTGGATGCGGTGAAAGCGGTGATGGGTAAAGAGTAAAGAGTAAAGAGTAAAGAGCAATCGGTAATGGGTAACGAGGAAAGGGGGCGTGGCACGCATCACGGATCACGCATCACGCTATGGTGGTTGGTCGTGGCTGCGGTGGCGGCGTGGCTGCTGTGGATAACGTTGCGCTCGCAGGAGCAAGCCGTCGCCGACCTGACACCCCTTACCGCACCCGCTGCCGCGCGGGGGATTTCGATCCCGTTCCTGATCGGTTTTCTAGGGAACATCGTCGTCTTTATCCCGCTGGGCGCGGCGGCGGCGTTTGCGCTGGCGCATAAGCCGCGCGGGACACGACTGCTGGCGGCGACTGCCGTCGGTGCGGGGTTGAGTGCGGCTATCGAACTGTTGCAACGCACGATTCCAAGCCGCTTCTCCGGCTTCGACGATTGGCTGTTGAACACTGCCGGAACGTTCATCGGCGCGACAATCGTGAGTATCCTGATCAACAGGCGTAAACGTAGCGCAAGCTGTTAGCTTGCATCTTTGAATGATATGAACCGATTGGATTATCAATTCTATTACGAACGCAATCTACCGCATCTACAACCGCCCGGCGCAACCCTCTTCATCACCTTCCGGCTGGCTGGATCAATCCCGGTGGATGCGCAACAACGACTTCACGCCGAAACTGTTGCTTTGAAGACAGCATTATCCAGCATTGCTGACCCGGACGAACGCAGAGAATTCGCCAGTGAGGGGCAGCGCCGACTTTTGGGGAAATGGGATTCGGTTCTAAATAGGGCGCAATTCGGCCCAACCTGGTTGCGTGACGCTCGAATCGCCCAATTAGTATCCGAAAGCCTGCATTACCGGGACGCGCGGTTCTACACGTTGCTTGCATTTTGCATTATGCCCAATCACGTTCATGTTGTTTTCACCCCACTACGCGAGTCCGAGGACACCTACTATGCAATGGCGAAAATTATGCAGTCCCTGAAAGGGTATACCGCTTATAAGGCGAATCGTATACTGGGACGGCGAGGCGCATTTTGGCAACACGAAAGCTATGACCATGTCGTTCGGAGTGCAGCAGAAGGGCAACGTATTTTGAACTATGTTCTCAACAATCCAGTCAAAGCTGGATTGGTACAAGATTGGAGCGAGTGGCCGTGGAGCTATTGTAGCGCAGAGGCAAACTGACAGTTTGCCCTACGCGCTGATTGATTGTAGCGCAAGCTGTTAGCTTGCTGTTGCAGCAAAGCAAACTGACAGTTTGCTCTACGCGCTGATTGATTGTAGCGCAAGCTGTTAGCTTGCTGTTGCAGCAAAGCAAACTGACAGTTTGCTCTACGCGCTGATTGATTGTAGCGCAAGCTGTTAGCTTGCTGTTGCAGCAAAGCAAACTGACAGTTTGCTCTACGCGCTGATTGATTGTAGCGCAAGCTGTTAGCTTGCTGCTGCACCGGAGGCTCTGACTATCCGACTAACGACTATCAGACTAAATTAAGGAGAACCTATGATAGACTTGACGATTCATCCAGAAGGACTTGAACACGCAATACAACGGGCGCGCGAACGCAACATCATCATCCCCACGTTCGCGCAGCAGAAGAATCCGGCGCTGATTCCCGACCGCATCAAAGCGGAACTGGCGCACATCGGGCTGTGGGACATCACGCCGCGCAACCTGTTCCGCATCACGTGGCACAACGAGCCGACGCCGCATGGCGGTGAGTTCGGCGGTGTAAATTATGTGGAACTGCCCTCGTCGTTGACGGGCGTACCGGCGCGCATCATCGCGCTGGTGGGCAAATGGTTCCCCACGGGCGCACACAAGGTCGGCGCGGCATTCGGCTGCCTCGTTCCGCGCCTGGTCACGGGCCAGTTCGACCCGACGAAGCAGAAGGCCGTCTGGCCCTCCACTGGCAACTACTGCCGGGGCGGTGCCTACGACTCCGCGCTGCTGGCCTGCGATTCGATCGCTATCTTGCCAGAAGGGATGAGCCGCGAGCGTTTCGAGTGGTTGCAGAAAGTTTCGGGTGAGGTCATCGCCACACCCGGTTCGGAATCCAACGTGAAGGAAATTTTCGACAAGTGCCACGAGCTGACCCGCGAGCGCGGCGACGACATCTTCATCTTCAACCAGTTCGAGGAGTTCGGCAACTATCTCTGGCACTACGAGATCACCGGTCACGCAATGGAAGAAGTCCTCCAGCAGGTTTTGGGGCCACACGACCGTTATTTCGGCGTCACCTCCAACACCGGCTCCGGTGGGACGATTGCGTGCGGCGACTATCTCAAGCAACGGTTCCCCACCAGCAAGATCGTCGCCAGCGAGGCGTTGCAATGCCCCACGCTGCTGCGCAACGGCTTCGGCGCGCACCGCATCGAGGGCATCGGCGACAAGCACGTGCCGTGGATTCACAACGTCAAGAACACCGACGTCGTCACGGCGATTGACGACGCGGCGACCGTCGGCCTGCTGCGCCTGTTCAACGAACCGGCTGGCCACGCGTACCTGGTCAAGCAGGGCGTGCCGGAAGCGATGGTGGAGCACCTAGATTTGATGGGATACTCCGGCATCGCCAACGTCCTGGCGGCGATCAAGACCGCAAAGTGGTACGAACTGGGCGAGAACGACGTGATCCTCACCGTCTGGACCGACTCGATGGAACTGTATCGCAGTCGCATCGAGGAATTGCGTGAGGCGGAAGGCGAGTACACCGAGACGGACGCCGCGGGCGACTATCACCGCTATCTGCTCGGCGAATCTACCGACAATATGGCCGAACTGACCTATCCCGATCGCAAGCGCGTCCACAACCTCAAGTACTTCACCTGGGTCGAGCAGCAGGGCAAGACCTACGATGAAATTCAGCGCCAGTGGTACCAAGACGATTACTGGACGAGCTTCCAGACGCAAATTGAGGAGATGGACGCCTTGATCGAGGCGTTCAACGCGCGGGTGGGCCTGCTGAAGTAAAACGCATGTACAGACCTGACAGGTTTCAGAAAACCTGTCAGGTCTGGTATGGTTGCACGCCGTGCAAGAATGTGTATACTTAAATCAGTCAAGCGTCAAACGTCAAAACTACAGCTTGGCGTTTGACGCTTTCTGTTAGGCAAATCTTTGTTCGGGCCGGTCTCTGATCGCGCCTTGCTGGGGCCGGTCTCTGACCGCGCCCACGCAAACCATAATCGATGCATGAGGTGTGTATGAATCCACGATTTTCGGTTGTCGCGCCGGTCTACAACGAAGAACAACTCGTCGAGAAATTCTATCAGCGCGTCCGCGCCGTGATGGAGGGCCTGGGCGAATCCTGGGAACTGGTGCTCATCAACGACGGCTGCCGCGACAAGTCGCCGGAGCTGATGGACGCGATCCACGCACAAGACCCGGAACACGTCGTCGTCCTCCACTTCGCGCGGAACTTCGGCCATCAGATCGCCATCACCGCCGGGATGGATCACGCGCGTGGCGACGCCGTCGTCGTCATCGACTCCGACTTGCAGGACCCGCCGGAGGTCATCCCCGATTTGATTGCCAAATGGCGCGAAGGCTACGAGGTCGTCTACGCCGTGCGCGCCGAGCGCGAAGGCGAAACGTGGTTCAAGCTGTTCACCGCGCGGTTGTTCTACCGCATCATCCAGGCGCTCACGGACGTCGTCATCCCGATGGAAGCGGGGGACTTCCGGCTGCTGGATCGCAACGCGCTGGAAGCCCTCAAGCGGATGCGCGAGCGGCACCGCTTCGTGCGGGCGATGGTCTCGTGGATCGGGTTCCGGCAAATCGGCGTGCCGTACAAGCGTCTCGCCCGCACCGCCGGTGAGACAAAATACCCGTTCAAAAAGATGTTCCACCTGGCCCTGGACGCGATCACTGGCTTCTCGATCTTCCCGCTCAAACTGGCGCAGTGGTTCGGCGTGGCCGCCGTGGGATTGGGCATTCTGCTGGCGCTCGTCCTGTTCATCATCCGGCTTGGCGGCGCTGCGCCGTTGGCCGGACAAGGACTCACCGCCAGCCTCGTCCTCTTTATGGGCGGCGTGCAACTCCTCGGCATCGGCATCCTGGGCGAGTACATTGGCCGCATCTACGACGAAGTCCGCGACCGACCGCTGTACATCGTGCGGGAGATCAAAAGACAAGAATCAGCGAATCAAGAATCAGCGAATCGAAGAGTCAGCGAATCAAGAATCAGCGAATAACTCACCATTCGCCCATTCGCTCATTCGCCTATTCGCCCATTCGCTCATTCGCTGATTCTTTCATTCGCCATTTGCCATTTGCCATTTAGAATTTGAGGTTGCCTATGGCTCTCTGGGACGTTTATTACACCATAACCAATCTGGATGACGCTATCCGGCTACTGCGCGAGCACAAGGAACGCGCGCGAATTATGGCGGGCGGCACCGACCTGATTGTGGAGCTGCAAAACAAGGCGCGCACGCCAGCGGCGCTCATTGACGTGACGCGCGTGGGGGGCCTGGACGACATCCGCCTGGGACACGATGGACTGATTCACATTGGTCCAACAGCGACGCACACACAGGCCGCGGCCTCACCATTAATCCAGGAACACGCCTTGCCCCTGGCGCAGGCATGTTGGGGTGTGGGCGCGCCTGCGCTCCGCAATCGCGGCACCATCATCGGAAATTTGGTCACCGCATCTCCAGCCAACGATACGATCACGGCGCTCCGGGTCTTGCGCGCCAGCCTGATCCTGCGCAGCGAACGCGGACAGCGGATCGTGCCGCTGGCCGATTTCTACACTGGCGTCCGCCGCACGGTGATGGAGTCAGATGAGATGGTTGTTGACCTGACATTCGCGCCGTTGAATGAAAACCAGCGCGGCGTCTACCTCAAATTGGGATTGCGCCGTGTGCTGGCGATTGCCGTGACGAACGTCGCCATCGTGCTGACGCTGGACGGGAGCAAGAACGTCACCGGGGCGCGCATCGCTTTGGGCAGCGTCGCGCCGACGATCATCCGCGCGTCAGAAGCCGAGGCTGTGTTGAAAGGCGCACCGCTCTCGACTGAACGCATCGCGGAAGCGGCGAAACGCGCCGCTCAGGCTGCCCGCCCCATTGACGATGTGCGCGGGTCGGCGTGGTTCCGCTCCGAGGAAGTCAGCGCGCTCGTTCAACGCGGTCTGGAAGCCATTCAGGCGGACGAAACACGCCTGGGTTTGCCAGAGCCTGATGCAATGGTTCGTCTGTGGGGCAAGGCCAAACGACCGCCCAAGCTGTGCGGCCCGACCATCGCCCACCGTACCCGCGGCGATGAACCAATTCAGTGCGTCGTCAACGGTGAGAATGTCTCGGTGCACGGCGCGAATGGCAAGACCTTGTTGCGGATGCTGCGCGAAGACCTGGGGTTGACCGGCGCAAAGCCCGGCTGCGAAGAGGGGGAATGTGGCGCGTGTACGGTCTGGCTTGACGGGATCGCCGCCCTTGCCTGCCTCACCCCCGCCCCACGCGCCCACGGCGCGCGTATCACCACCATCGAAGGGTTGAGCAAAGGTGGGCAGTTACATCCCGTGCAGGAAGCGTTCATCAAGGAGGATGCTGTCCAATGCGGCTATTGCACGCCTGGCTTTGTGATGAGCGCCGCCAAGTTGTTGGAAGAAATCCCGCATCCCACCCGCGAGCAGATCAAGACCGCGTTGAGCGGCAATCTCTGCCGCTGCACTGGCTATTACAAGATCATCCGCGCTGTGGAAGCGGCGACGGTTTCTATGACAAAAGGAACTGAAAAATGACGACCGCAATTGCTGTCCCGCAAACGCGCCAGCGCGTCAGCGCGCGCCCTGTTCCGCGCGTCACCGCGCAAGTCTTCGCTCAGATGCGCTATCCAGAACAACGCACTGAGCTTATCAAAGGAGAAGTCGCCGTTATGTCCCCAGCCAGCGTCGAACATGGAAAAATCACAATGCGCATTGGCGCGCGTCTGGAGGCGTATGCCAGTCGCGTTGGCGTTGGGCAGGTTTACGCTGCCGAAACCGGCTTTATCATTGGACGTAATCCTGATACGGTGCGCGCGCCGGATGTCGCCTTTGTGCGTCAAGAACGGGTGGCAGATATGGAGGATACAACCGGCTTCGGACGGTTTGCGCCCGATTTGGCCGTCGAGGTGGTCTCGCCCAACGACTCAGCCGCTTACCTGCGGCGCAAAGTATCCGACTGGTTGCAAGCTGGCGCGCAGCAGGTGTGGGTTATTTATCCTGATACTGCGACCGTCGAGGTGCATTTGCCCAATCGGCGCGCTTACACGCTGACCGGTGAGGATACATTGGAGGGCGGCGAATTATTGCCGGGGTTCACCTGCCCGGTCGCCGAGATTTTTGCATAGCTTATGAAACGCAAAATTCCCCGAAAAGGCGTAGACGCTATTGCGTTGTACACCCGCACCTATTACTCGCTGTTGCGGACGACGAACGTCGTGCAAATTCGCACGCTGGAAGAGACGTATTTGGGGATGCAGTCCTCGCTGCATACCGCCTCGACCAAGCAGAAGCCGGATATGGCGGCGTTCATCTACGGCAGCCTGCGCCTGCCGCGTTGTATCCTGGACACGCGGCTGGTCATCCTCGGCCAAAGCGAAGAGGTTTTTCACCAACGCGGCTATCCCGACGTGGAATCCTGGCAGCCTGTCGCGGCGCGCGCCAGGCGTCGGCGAATGGCTTTCGATGGGCATAACGTTCTGGCCGCCTACATCGCCAGCATCTCCGACATTGACGACCTGGTGCCGATCCTGACGGCCTTTCAGATCGAATGGAACAAGATGCACGATCTCATTGGCCTGCAGGCCAATCTTGCGGAACGGCTGCAAGCCTGGGCGGCGACCGATGCGTCTGACCCGGCTCTGTTGGAGGAGACGCGCAGCGTATTACGGCTGTCGCCCAAAGACTGGCAGCGCCTGGAACAGGTGTGGGACGTTGATTTCCCCTATCTCTTGCGTTGCATTGCCGAAAGACGCCAGCGCCTCACGATTCGCCTGTTGGCCGGCTCGTACATCGCTTACCGCCGCGCTACGCAACAATGGTGGAACCGCGTCAATCAGTACGTCCCCTTTGACCTTTCCGCGCGTCCCACCTATTTCGTGTCTAGCAACACCCACAGTCTGGTAAATATGCTCACCGGCTTCGCCCTGCGACACGAGGCGCGCCTGCTGGAATATGTGGAATCGGAGGCTGACCCCGCCTTGTGTTACGAAGCCCGGCGCATCCGCCAGCACGAAGTGCCGAGCAATTGGGCAAATTTCTTGTACTACACGCTCAAGAAGTATCTTGCCACGCCCGAAGGCCAGGATTTGCGCGAGGCGCGGCGGCGCTACGAGATTGAACATGGCATCATCCGCATCCCTAGCCAGCACACGTTCGATCTTGAAGTCCAGGTCATTGATCTATCCCGCTTGAAGGACGACGATGTGGATCCGCGGCTGCGCGATGTGCCGCTCGAGCGGCTGCGCCGCAGTCAAGCCATCATCCTCAACATTGACTACCCGCTCGGCTTTGCCGCCTACCATCTACTGTCGCGGCTGGCTGTCAACGTTGGCGAACTGCGCGGCGCGTATATTCTCGGCAAAGCCGCTACCCTCAACGGGCGCATCGGCGACGTGCTGATCCCTAACACCGTCTACGATGAACACTCCAAGAACACCTACCTGTTCAACAACGTCTTCACCGCGCAGGATGTCGCGCCGTACATCGTCTACGGCGACGTGCTGGACAACCAACGCGCCATCAGCGTGCATGGGACGTTCCTCCAAAATCGCAAGTACATGGAAGGCTTCCTGGACGCCGGCTACACGGACGTAGAAATGGAATCCGGCCCGTACCTCTCCGCCTTCTACGAATTCGTCCGCCCGCGCCGCTATCCCACCAACGAACTGGTCAACCTCTACACCGTTCCCTTCGAGATCGGCATCTTGCACTACGCTTCGGATACGCCGATGAGCAAGGGCAAGAATTTGGGTGCGCAGAGCATGTCGTATTTTGGGATGGATCCTACCTACGCCAGCACCGTCGCTGTGCTGCGGCGGATTTTGGGGCTGGAGACGCGGGAATAGGGATTGGTAATTGGCGACTAGTTGGCAAATTTTATGCGCATTATGAGGCCACAGAATTAGGAGATACTGCCGAGTATATACAGTGGGCTTCATTCTACGATATGCACGTTGAGGTTTGGCGGATGTTTATAAGACTGGCGGAGGAATAGTAAAATGACAGAAACACCAAATAGCGCAACAGAAAATGTAATCGCCGCGATGACCGAGCGGATTGTGCAACAATTCGATCCCTTGCGCATTATTCTGTCCGGCTCGCAAGCGCGCGGCTACGACGCTGGTTGCAATATGCTTGGGAGTGCATTTACACTGATTTATCCCGTACAAAACATCACATAGCCGCTGAAATTGTGCCAGAAGGAGTATTATGAACGTTCAAGCAGCTACTTTAGGCAAATTACACATTCTGGAAACCCTATACCGGCGTGGATACCAAAGCCAGGTGATTGAACGCGCCGTAGACAAGCTCATCACCATTGAGCAGGAACGCACACAGCGGGAGTTGACAGATTTGGATGCGCGCTTACGCGCATTTGAAACGAGTTTTCGCCTCCCCTCAGATGAATTCTATCAGCGGTACGAGGCCGGAGAGTTGGGAGATTCGGCTGAGTTTATGGAATGGGCTTCATTCTATGATATGTATGCCGCGGCGCGTCAACGATTACAATGGCTGATGGGGAAAAATGAGTAATGGATGCCCAAACGCATCTGGCAGAGATCTATGCTCGGCTTTCTATCAGCCCGATTGTAGCGTCTTTCGTTGTGCTGGAAAGCCGTGACGCGCGCGATTATGGTTATTTCCGGGCGCGCCTTACGTTAATCAATCACGATCACCTGGAATTGGCGGAATACTTTGTGGTAACGAATGAACAAATCCAGGTGATACGGTATCGTTATCAATGGATGGATGCAATGTTCGTGTTGAAGAAACGATGGGATAACGCAAAACATCACCCTGGTATCCTTAACTTTCCACACCACATCCATATTGGAACTGAGGGTCATGTTATCTCAGGTGACCTTCTGCATGTGGTGGAATTGTTAACTGTCCTGGAGCAGGAGCTTACCCATGAAATATAACATTGTCGGTCAATCCATCCCCCGTATTGACGCCCGCGCAAAAGTGACTGGCGAAGCGCCCTATCCCGGCGACTTTGTGATGGACGGGATGCTGCACATGAAGCTGTTGTTTGCCGGGCGACCGCACGCGCGCATACTACGCATTGATACGAAGACGGCGGAGGCGCTCCCTGGTGTCGTTGCCGTCTTCACCGCGAAGGATGTGCCGGTCAACGAGTACGGCTTGCAATACCCCGATCAGCCGGTGCTCTGCGGCCCCGGCAGCGACAAACCCGGCGCGGATGTTGTCCGTTTCGTCGGCGATCAGGTAGCGGCGGTGGTGGCCCAGACGGAGGAAATTGCGGCCCGTGCGGTTGAGTTGCTTGCCGTGGAATACGAAGACCTGCCCGTCATCAGTGATCCGCGCGCTGCGCTCAAGCCGGATGCGCCGCGCCTGCACCCGCCCTATCCCGGCATCGCCATCCACCCGGAACTGGTCTTCGATGGCAACATTGCCTCACGACACCGTATCAACCACGGCGATGTGGACGCGGCGCTGGAACAGGCCGCTGTCGTCATCGAAGCGGAGTACGAAATCCCCGGCCAGGAGCACGCCTATTTGCAGCCCGAAGCGGGACTGGCTTACATTGACGAGGAGGATCGCGTCACCGTGGTCGTCGCCGGGCAGTGGGCGCATGAAGACCGCGCGCAGATTGCCCACGCGCTGGCGCTGCCCGAGGAGCGCGTGCGCGTGATTTATCCGGCCATCGGCGGCGCGTTTGGCGGGCGCGAGGACATGTCGGTGCAGATTGTGCTGGCGCTGGCGGCGTTGGCCTTGCACCAGCCGGTCAAGATCGTGTGGAGCCGCCGCGAGTCCATTCTCGGCCATCACAAGCGCCACCGCGCCTTTGCCCGCGCGCGCTGGGCCGCCGCTGAGGATGGGACGCTGCTCGCGGCGGAGACGGAAGTGATCGCCGACGCCGGGGCCTACGTCTACACGACGAACAAGGTGATGGGCAACTTGCTGTTGACCGTCAATGGCCCGTACCGCATTCCCAACGTCAAAACCGAAGTGCTCGGCGTCTACACGAACAACATCCCCGGCGGCGCGTTCCGGGGCTTCGGCGCGCCGCAAGGCAATTTCATCGCCGAATCGCAGATGAACAAGCTGGCTGAGGCGCTGCGCATAGACCCGGTGGAGTTGCGCCTGCGGAACCTGGTTCGCAGCGGAGAGCCAATGCCCTGGGGCAGACCCCTCCCCGATGACGCGCGGGGATTGGAGCAGGCGCTTATCGCTGTCGCCGAGACATTGGGATGGGAACGCACGCCCGGCGGCTGGCAAGCTCCCACAACTGAACCAGGACACGGCATCGGCATTGCGCTGGGATTCAAGAACATTGGCTATTCGTTCGGCTACCAGGAAAACGCCTGGGCGGGCGTGGAACTGCGCGGCGACGCTGAAATCGAAGAGGCCATTGTGTACGCCGCCAGTTCCGACGTGGGCCAGGGCACGCGCACCGTCATCTGCCAGATGGCGGCGGAAGCGCTGGCGCTGCCTTTCGAGAAGGTGCGTCTGGAAGCGGCGGACACCGCGATCACCGGCAGCGCGGGATCGTGCTCGGCCTCGCGGATGACGTTTATGATCGGCAACGCCGTGCACGGCGCAGCAGCGGCGGCGCTGGAAAAGTGGCGCGCCGAGGAGCGCCCGGCCAAAGCAGAGTACACTTATCTCGCGCCCAAAACCACCCAGATCGACGCGCAGACCGGCTCCGGCGACCCCAACTTCGCTTACGGCTATGTCGCCATCGCCGCCGAAGTCGCCGTGGATGCGCTGACCGGCGAGTACACCTATCCGATGATTGCTTGCGCGAACGATGTTGGTCAAGCCATCAACCCGCGCCTGTTGGAGGGGCAGATCGAGGGCGGCGTGGTTCAGGCGTTGGGTTGGTCTACCACCGAGCATTTCATCGAGCGCGATGGCTATCCGCTAACCAGCACACTCAGCACGTACCTGATCCCCACCATCGAAGACATCCCACAGCGTCTTGTCCCGCTCATCATTGAGAACGCAGCGCCGCACGGTCCGTGGGGCGCGCGTGGTATGGCGGAGATGCCCTTCATCGCTGTCGCCGCCGCCATCCACCACGCGCTGCGCAACGCGACGGGCGTGTGGTACAATCGCTTCCCGTTCACCGTGGAGCGCGTGTTGCGGGGGGTGAGAGGGAGTGAGTGAGGAGTAAGGAGTATGGGGCTGTTTCTTACTCTATACAGTAGTTACGCGGTTATTTTCTTGGGACAGGATTGACAGGATGAGAAAGCTCTCATAAAGCCTTTTTTAATCCTGAGAATCCTGTTAATCCTGTCAGAAAATGACAAAGTGCGTAACTCCTACCTATACTCCGTATGAATACATACGCTGCGGTACCCTCGGACGCTTTTGCAATCCTGTGGATATTCAAGAGAAGTCTTCCATAAACGGCAACCGGTGAACCCATTCCCCAATTAGCGGCAAGACAACGTACCGCCCTTGCACAGCGCGTATCATGCCGAGAAGCCAGGCCAGGATGCCGCCACCCCAGGCGGCGATCACCAACGCGAACGCCATCACGCCGATCAGGAAGCCCGCGTAAGGAATCCACGCCAGGAGCCATGTGATCCCGTACCAACCGCCGGTCGCCAGCAGCAAGGCCAGCGCCAGTCCCACCGATTGTTTAAGATGGAAACGCACCAAAGGCGCATCTTTTTCGGTGAAGGCGGCATACAGCCAGCCGAAGATGAAAATATATGTTCCCGCAGCCGTGAGACGCACCTTACGCGACATGGTTCCCTCCTATGCCCCGCAGTTGCAACTCCGCAGCGAAGTGACATGACACAAAATGTTCCGGCTCGACTTCCACCAGCGTTGGCGCGGCAACGCGACAGCGTTCTTGCGCATAGCGGCAGCGGGGATGAAAAACACAGCCGGAGGGTGGATTGGCCGGACTGGGGACTTCGCCCTCGAGTCTGATACGGGTGAAGTGCAAATCCGGATCGGCAGGGGGGATCGCCGAGACTAATGCTTCGGTGTACGGATGGCGGGGCTGATAGAGGACGGCCTCGGTGGCGGATAATTCCACGAGCTTGCCCACGTACATCACCGCGATGCGGTCGGAGATATGTTCGACGACCGAAAGATCGTGGGCGATGAAGATCATCGTCAGCCCCAGTTCCATCTTCAAGGTCTGAAGCAGGTTTAACACCTGCGCCTGGATGGAAACATCCAGCGCCGAAACCGGCTCATCGGCAATGATCAGCCGGGGACTTAAGGACAGGGTGCGCGCAATGCCGATGCGCTGCCGCTGCCCGCCGGAGAATTCGTGGGGATACCGCTCCATGTAATTGGGATCCAGGCCGACGGCCTCCATCAGCTCCGCAACCCGTTCTTCCAGCGCCCGTCCCCGCGCGATATTGTGAATGATCAGTGGCTCGCCGATGATCTCTTTGACGGTTCGCCGCGGGTTCAGCGAGCTAAAGGGGTCCTGAAAAATCATGCGCATCTCACGCCGCAGCGGCTTCATCTCTTTCTGGCTGAGTGTGGCAATGTTGATCGGCTGCCCGTCCTGGGGCGTGTACCAGATTTCTCCGCCCGTGGGATCGTACAACCGCAGGATGGTGCGCCCGGCGGTCGTTTTCCCACAACCGCTCTCACCTACCAACCCCAGCACTTCCTCTTCGCGCACAAAAAAGCTCAACCCGTCTACAGCTTTAACGTAGCCCTTCTCGCGTCGAAACGCCCCGCGACGGATGGGGAAGTATTGTTTGAGGTCTTTGACTTCAAGGAGTATCTTTCTCGGTTCGGTCATAAGTCTACTCTCGATGTGTAGCAGCTAAGTAATCGTATAGGGATCGGCGGCATCGCGCAGCCCGTCGCCGAGGAAATTGAAGCCCAACACCGCCAGGAGGATGAACAACACCGGCGCGACAATCCATTGATTGAACCCCAGGGTCTGGATGGTCTGGGCTTCGCGCATCATCACCCCCCAACTGACCAGCGGTTCCTGGATGCCGATGCCCAGGAAGCTGAGGAAGCTCTCGGCCAGGATGATTGAAGGGATCGTCAAGGTGAGGACAACAATGGTATGGCTCAGGGTATTCGGGTAGAGGTGGTAGAAGATGATGCGCATGTCGCTGGCGCCCATCTCCCGCGCGGCCAACACAAAGTCGGTCTCCCGCATCGCCATCACTTTACCGCGGATCTCGCGCGCCAGCAACGTCCAGCTCAGCAAGGCGAAAATGGTGGACATGGCGATGAACACCGCCATCTGATCCCAGGTCGGGGGGATGACTGCCGCCAGGGCCATCCACAAAGGTAGTTGCGGGAACGACTGGATGAATTCGACAAAACGTTGCAGATAATTGTCAAAGCGTCCTCCGTAATAGCCGGAAATCACGCCCAGGACGGACCCCACGGCGACGCTGATGAATGTACCGAATAACGACATCGCCAGCGAGATGCGCCCTGCCAGACACATCCGCCCGAAAATATCGCGCCCGAATTTGTCCGTACCCAGAATGTAAATCGTCCCGGGTTCGGCGACGCCGTAGAGGTGCAAACGGCTGGGGAACAGGCCCAGCCACTTGTACTCCCAACCCTGGACGAAGAAATTCACAAAGTACAGGGTATTGGTATCCTCTACCCAATGCATATACATATTCTCATCTACAACTTGCTTCCACTGGTACACAAAGGGCCGGCCATAAAATTTGCTGTTGATATCCGTAAAGTGAATGCGGCTGGGTGGGGTAAAACCGCTGCGCATATTCAGCTTGACCGGATCATAGGGCGAAAAGAAACCCGAAAAGACGGCCAGGATGGCCAGCGCCAGCACAATCAATCCTCCGGCAATGGCGACCCGGCTTTTGCGAAACTTGCGCCACACCAGGTTGAAATAGCTTTCGTGTTCTTCGGGACGAATTTGCTGCTTCCCGGTGATTGTTATCTGCTCTGTCATAAACGCCTCATTGTCCAAGCCGAATGCGCGGGTCTAGAACCGACAACATAATGTCGGCGACCAGGTTTCCGACAACCAGCAGCACACTGTAGATAAACAGGAAGCCCCCGGAAACATAAATATCCTGGTTGACCAAAGAACTGTAAAACATCGGCGCCAGCGAAGGCATGTTTAGCACAATCGCCGCTTCCAGTTCGCCTTGCAACATATATGGCAACACCGTTCCTTGGTACATAATGATTGGATGCAGAGCGTTGGGGACGGCGTGTTTGTAGATGACGAAGGATTCCCGCACGCCTTTGGAACGTGCCGTAGTCACATACTGCGAGTTCAACACATCCAACAGATTGGCGCGCATCACGCGCATGTTACGCGCTACGCCGCCGAAACCGGCAATGGCAATCACCGGCCACGAGTACTTCAAGATGTCTATGAATTTATCCCAACTCAGCGGCGCAAAAGCATACTGTGGGGAAACAAAGCGGTTTACATACGGATACTTGATCTCAATCACCAGGTAATACACGATCACAATGGCCAGGAAGAAGCGCGGCGCCGCGGTGCCGATGAAGGCGAACACAGTGGCAAAAGTGTCGCCCAGACTGTATTTATGGGTGGCTGAATAAATACCGATGATAATACCCACCAACGTGGAAATTAAGTGTGCCGCCAGCGCCAAAAACAAGGTGCGCGGCAGCCGCTCCGCAATAAGCTGCGCCACATCCTGCTTATAGGCGAAAGAGTAACCAAACTTGCCCTCGGTGACAATGCCTTTGATCCATCGTAGATACTGGATAGGGACCGGTTGATCCAGCCCGTAGATCTTGCGATATTCATTGGCGGCTTTTTCGGCTTCCTGGGGAGACATATTCGCCTGGTTGATCAGATATTGCTGGTAAGCTGTGGCGAAATCTCCCGGCGGCAATTGGATGATCACAAACGCCACCACGCTAATCCCCAACAATAGGGGAATCGAGATCAAAAAACGGCGTAAGATATACCCTAACATCGCAGCTTCATCCTTGGTATAAAGTGGGGAGGGAGAGGCGCTCTCCCTCCCCACCTGACGGTTATATTACTTGGAAAAATCAGGATAGGGGAAATCAACGCCGGGCAGCTTGCCAGGGTAGATTTCCTTTTGCCCTAGCAGGCTTTGCTCCGCCGGGGCCAGCCAGATTTGTTCGGGCAAGAAGTTGTTGAAGTCCCACTGATAGAGGAAGGGCGGCGTACCGATAGGCACATTCTTGAAATACTTGTTCAGCATCAGCCCATACCGTCCCACCACCAGCCCAACCGAGTAGACGTTTTCGGTGTGCAGCTTGTTATACTCGTACATCAGCTCTTTCTGCTTGGCGAAATCGGTTTCCAGGCAGAAGGCATTGGAAATCTCCATCATCCGCTTCTCGAAATCGGCGTACTCTTCGGGCTTATCCCCTTCGCGGTGCCAGCCGAATTCCTTGGTCACCGGCGCAAAGTCCTTGCAGCGCACATTGGGGGTCGCCCACACCTGACCGGGACGGCTAATGCGCATTTCCCAGGTGCCGTTGGTGGAAGCCTCGTTCATGGCGATGTTGGTGAGAATGCGGAAGTTGACCTTGATGCCGAGATCCTGGAACAGTAACACCAGGGCCGGCCCCATCGTGGCGCCCGCTGAAATATCTTCCCAGGTAGTCAGCGCAATTTCAACGTTCTTGCCTGCCGTCGGCCCGCTGGTCCAGTTGAGAATCCCATCTTTGTCGGTATCCTCCAGGCCCATCTCCTTGAGCAAGGCGCGCGAGGTGTCCGGCGAGAAAGGATAGTACACGACGGAAGTGCGATCAAAGTATTGAGAACCGGGGAACAGGCCGCCTGGCCATGGGCGGAAGAATGGGCCGTTGGTGAGCGAACGCGCCAGCCCTTCACGGTCAATCGCCTGGGTCAAAGCGCGCCTGAAGCGCACGTCGCGGAGCAGGTCGCGTACGGCCGCCTCATAGTCATTTTGCACGCCGGTATATTTCGCCTGGTTGATCTCCAGGCTGAAGCCCAGGGTCTCAGGTCCCCATTCCACGCGGAAGGGCGCATTGGAATTGGAAGCCTGCCGGACCGTCTCATCGAAGGTTTCGGGGTTCTCCACATTGGCGTGGTCGGCCGTGCCGGCGATGGTGTTTAGTGTGCGGGTGGTGCCCGTCTTGGAATAGGTCCACTGCATTTCGTCGAGATAGGGCAGTTGACAGCCGTTGGAATCCACCTTCCAGTAGTAGGGGTTGCGGCGCATAACCATAAACTCATCGGTCTTGTATTCCACCGGTACCCAGGGCCCCATCGTGACGGTTGGCAGTTTGTTGGGTGGAAGCGAATCCCGATAGCTTTGATAGTCCTTGCCACCGTACTTGGGATGGAGCGGCTTGAGAATGTGGGCCGGACCAGGGGAGAAGATCAGGTTCGTCATATTGTACAACTGCGAAACCGGCTTGGGAACGGGGAAAGTCCAGAGCAAGGTGTATTTGTCGAGGGCTTCCAGTTTGATCGGCTTTCCCTCAATCTCCCAGAAGCTGGCCTGCGTCCACGAGTTGACGTTCGGGTCCATGATGTTGTCTTCCCACAAGAACATGATATCCTCGGTGGTGAATTCTACTCCATCAGACCACTTGGCGCCTTCGATCAGGTGCATGGTCAACTTATAACCATCGGCGGACCATTCCCAACCTTTCGCCAGTTGCGGCAGCGGGCTGACGTCTTTGGTCAGGAACATCGCGCCAGTCTGGACCGGTTCTTCCTGCACCACTGCTTCGATACCGAACCAGCCCTGGCTCACGCCAGCAGCCCAGTTCCAACCTTCTGTTGGGGCGGCCCAAACGCCGCGCCACACGCCGCCATATTGCCCGATGCCGTCGGACATGAAGCTTTCCTTCCATACGAAGGGTTCCTTGGGCAGGCGTTCTTCGATGGGCGGAAGCTCGCCGCGCTGCACCTTCTGTGTCACCCAGGCCGGCTCACAGTATTTGTCGAATTTCTTGAATTCGATCATCTCATTCACGGCAAAAGTCTTAGGCTCCCGGCTGCCGCTCATCAACGCGGGTTCGGGATAGGGGATCGCGCCGGCCAACACGTACTTTTCCACTTCAACTTCGACGGTCTTGACGACCTCTTTTTGGACCTCAACAGTCTTGACGACTTCGACTTCTTTTTGGACCTCAACGGTCTTCACCACCTCAACGGTTTTGACCACCTCAACCGTCTGGGGCCCGCCGCAACTGGAAAGCAAAGTCGCCAGGATCACCAGCACTGACATGGTAACAAACATGGACTTTTTCATAGATCAACTCCTCTCGAAAACTAATGTGAATACATCATTGACCTTGCAAAACAACTACCTGAAATCCATATATGTTTGAAAAGTTAGTTCACCTCCTCCCTGGAAAATAGCTGAGAGTTCAAAGTAAAAAATCCGTTAAAATCCGCTTAATCCATTGACAGATACAAACTGGTAGACTCAGGCTGCGGCAGCCGATTCACCAAAGAGCCAACAGGCCACAAAGTGCTGGGGAGCAACTTCGCGCCATAACGGTGTTTGTTGGGTACACACAGGCAACACACGCGGGCAGCGCGGCGCAAAAGGACACCCCGGAATCTCTTCAATTGGGGAAGGCACCATCCCTTCAATGGGCACCAGCACCTTCTTGCCTTTGCGTCCTAATACCGGCACCGAGTTCAACAAGCCGACAGTATAGGGGTGCAGTGGATGATGGAACAATTCCCGCACCGGCGCATGTTCCACCAACCGCCCCAGATACATCACCCCCACCTCATCGGCCATCTGGGAAACGACGCCCAGATTGTGGGTAATCATCAGGATAGAAGAATCAAAGTCGCGCTGCAACTCCCGCATCAGATCCAGGATTTGCGCCTGCACGGTCACATCCAATGCTGTCGTGGGTTCGTCGGCAATGAGGATGGAGGGATTGCACGACAGCGCCAGGGCAATCATCGCCCGTTGCCGCATACCGCCGCTCAGTTGATGCGGAAACTCGCGCAAACGCTGGCGGGGATCGGCAATTTGCACTTTCACCAACATCTCCAGCGCGCGCTCCAGCGCCTCTTTGCGCCCCACCTTTTGGTGCAGGCGCACCGATTCGGCGATCTGCTCGCCAATCGTGTAAAGTGGATTCAGGGAAGTCATCGGCTCCTGGAAAACCATGGCGATCTCTGCGCCGCGAATGTTGCGCATCTCCGCGCCGCGTGGATGGAGCTGGGTGAGATCAACCCACGCGGCTTGATTCTTTTTGCGCAGATAGATATGACCGGCAACGATCTTGCCCGGCGGACTTTGGATCAAGCGCATGACAGACATCGCGGTGATGCTCTTACCGCAGCCGCTTTCCCCCACCAGACCGAGAGTCCGCTTACGGCGCAATTGCAAATTCACGCCGTCAATAGCGCGGACGGTGCCCTTTTCCAGGAAAAAATAGGTCCTGAGATCCTCAATATTAAGAATTACCGGGGAATCATAGATGTTGGTCATGGTCAACTTTCAGCGTATGGTTGCATAAGCTAAGTCAGGTTAAGGAGAGGCTCGTGTTGCCGGCAAATCCCTCGTTGCCGATTCCTGCCAACGGACGTTTAGCGATGATGCGCTGTAATACTTGATGTAAAGTGGTGGGCAAGACAGGCTTGACCAGGAACGCTGCCGCGCCCAAAGTCATTCCCTTGCGGCGTTCGTCAGAGGTGCTGCACAGAATCACTGGCGGTCTTGCGGCAATGGCCGTCCGGCCAAGCGCGGCCAAGAGTTCCCAGCCTTTTCCGCCCCCTAAAGCCGGTTCCAATACCACTGCGCATATACCTGCCATGTGCGCCATAGCTAATGCCTCGGTAACATCGAGCGTCGCCAGCACTTCGTAGTCGCTGCTCAACTCGCGGCGGTAGAGTTCCAATGTTGGAAGATCGCTCTCGACGATGACAATCCGTGGTTTAGCCGTTACGTTCATTTCATTCAGCCTGTCGGCGATACGCTGTTCTTCACATACCTTATAGTCTATGCCCAAAAGCCCCCTCTGTCTTGAACAAAAGAATCGGCAGATTGGATAAAACTATCACAATCTGCTGCCTGATCCGTTGAGCGCAATGGGGAGGTTTTGCTGTATGCCTAAGAGGATAAGAAAGGGGAAACGGCGGCGACAGCTTTACCAGCGCGGTATTCACCGGGGGAGACGCCAAGTTGCTTGTGGAAAACGCGACTGAAATAGGCTGAGTCTTCAAAGCCAACCTGGGCAGCAATAGCCGTGATGGAGTCTGGCGTCGTGCGCAACCGTATACCGGCCTGGTAGACCCGTACCCGATTGAGAAATTGCCAGGGCGACAGACCGACTTCGCGTTTGAAGATGCGGCTTAGATAATTCTCACTCACTCCAATCGCGCGGCAGATCTCGGCGCGCGTGAGGCGTTGGGCATAATTCTGCGACAAATAGGCCAGCGCGTGCTTCACCACGGCGCTGGTAGGTTGGGGGAGCGCCGTGGTCCCCGCGCAGGTGGCTTGCAACACCGCCTTCATCTCGGCGTCATCCAGAATGTGTTTAGCTTCAAAGGTCACACCTGCATAGTCCAGCCGCTGCACATCCTCGAACGTGAGCATCTTGCCGCTGATAATGATGACCGGTGTATGACGTGTGGCAGCGCAAGCGCGGAGTCGTTTCAATACTTCAAAGCCATCTATTTCAGGCATCATCAAATCCAACAGCACCAAACGCGGTGACTGCTCGACAGTTGTAACTTGTCCCAAAAGTTGGAGCGCCTGGGGGCCGCCTTCGATAAGCACAATCTCTAGGTCCGGCAACGCCGCAGTTGCCAGGCAGCGATACAGCTTGCGCGCCTCAGGATCATCGTCAATCACCCATACGCTTCCGCCCATGCCGGGCCGGCGCATCGCGTCCAGCATCTCGCCAAGCGTGCGCGCACATACCGGTTTAAGCAAGATATTCGTCAGGCTTCCGTCTGATCCTACAGACGTCGTCGGCGTTGCGGCTACGACAGCGTCGGGATGGACTGTCGGATAAAACAGGATGAAAGGCAGACGGGAGAGTAGTGGATGACGGCGCAAACGTTGAATCAAGCTCCATTCCTGCAACGTGCTCCTACCAGTCACGTTGCCAGCGACATCCCATGCCAGCGCGATGGGACGGGTTGCTGGTGGCAAGGATAGTCGTTCGTCGCCCGGTGTGAGGCGATAAAGCGTCGCGCCCTGCCGTCGCGCCAGCTCGCTTAAAGCCGGCGAGAGGTCATCGGCGCCGGCCACATAGAGCAACAACCGCACCGCGTCTTCCGAGAGCGCCTCCGTCGTATAAAAATCTCCGCAAGCCGGTTGGCCGCTGAGATCAGGCAAAGGCAGGTAGACATGAAAAATGCTTCCCTGCCCGGGTTTGCTTTCCAGGGACATCAAGCCGCCGTGGAGCGCCACCAGCCGGCGTGTGATGGTGAGTCCCAGACCGATGCCTTCACCGGGGCGAGACATGGGGGCAGCAGTCACAAATGGCTCGAAGATGCGTTCCTGTTGCTCGATGGGTATGCCGCAGCCTGTGTCTTCAACCCAAAGGTGCAAGTGGGGTGGCTCGACGGCAGCGTGCAGCGCAACGTACCCTTGCGTGGTAAACTTGGCGGCGTTGCTCAGCAAATTGAGGATAATCTGTCGCAGGCGCGCCGGATCGGCCTGCATCAGCGGTAAGGGCATAGGGAGGTCAAGACGCCAGCGCACTTCGGGCTGGGGGACAAGACTGTGGACGAAACTCTCAAAGGTCTCGCGGATCAAGTCCGCCGGCGCGAACATCTCCGGCGCCAGCTCCAGAGCGCCGATTTCAACGCGCGAGAGATCAAGCAAATCGTTGATCATCCGCTGCAAGTGAATACCGCTCTGAGCGATGTATTCCAGGTCACGGCGCAAGGCTGGCGGCAACTCAATGTCATAAAGATTGGGGATGCGCAGTGCGCTTTCACAATAACCCAAAATGATATTCAACGGAGCGCGTAGTTCATGACTTACGTTCGCCAACAGGCGTGTCTTCAGTTGATCAGCAGACTCGGCATGCGCGCGTTGTTGTACAGCTTCTTCGTAAAGCTCGGCGTTGCGCAGGGCTACGCCCAATTGGTCGGCCAGCGCCTGTAAACCGATCAAGTCCTGCCGCACATGGCCCATCGGATGACGGCTGTGCAAATCGAGCACGCCTAAAATATCCTCGCCCAAACGCACCGGCAAGATGACTCTGGAGCGCGTTTCAGGCCAGGCCGGGTCCGGAGCAAAGCGGCGCGTGAAGCGAGTATCGGGAATGAAAATCGGCTCGCGACGTTGCAGCACCTCGCGGAGCAACCCTTGTGGTTCGATGCGCGTCTCTTTGACATAAGCCTCATCTTCTCCCTGCCAGGTAACCAACACCTGTTCCGCTTCCGACCACAGCCACAACCACACAAAATCGTAGCCGTAATTGGCGCGGAGCAGTTCCGCGATCTCCTGGGCGATTTTGGAACGCTTGAGCGTCGTACCGACCCGTCGGTTGAGCGCCAGGCTGGTTTCAAGCTGTGTGAGCCGCCTTTGTTCCATCCGCCGATTGACGCCCACCAACTGGGTAGGAATATCGGCGATAGTGATCAATTTCTCGATGGCGACCTGAGAGACATTTTCGGCCGTGACCAGGCGGGGGTGGTAGCTGAAATGGGCTGGCACAGGTTGACGCAGGGCTGTTTGCAGGGCCAGATGCGCCGCCTGAGCGGCTATCTCACGGGGAGGGGTTTCAACCGTCGCGGCCATACTCCCATCAAATATCGCCGCCAGCGCCAGCGGGTCGCCATTGACGCCGACAATGAGAGGCCATGATGGCTCAAACAGACCCAGGGTTTGCACCGCATCGTGGGCCGCCAGGGCCAGAGAATCCGAGAGACCAAAGATGGCATCCGGGGGACATTCAAGCTGCCGCAGTGTCGTTTCGATCACAGGATAGGTTTGCTCATAGGTCCAATAGGCGGGACAATGCAAAGTCTTGAGTCGGGGATACGGACGTAGAGCCGCATGGTACCCCTCCATGCGGCTCTGACCTTTGTCAAGTCCGGTATCCAGGAAGGCACTGATACATAAAGTCAATCCTTGCCCCCCTAACGCTGTAGCGATGAACTCCCCGGCCATCCGTCCACATTCATACAAACCCTGGGGAGAAACCAGTAAGGGATGCTGGATCGAGGCCTCGGACAACAAAATAATCGGCAACCCGCCGGCGAGGAGTTGGTTAATCGTTATTTGAGACAAGCCATTGCTAATCAGCACATCAATGTCCTGGGCCAGGATCTCCTCGGTGATGCTGGTTGGGTCCAATTCCAGAATAGTCTGGTAAGAATTGGCGACTTCGACAGGTACCCGCTGGACTCCTAACTGATGCAGTTGTTGAAAAAGAGCCTCACGAATCTGGACCCAGAACGGATCGCCCGGCGGGACTTGAATGCCGATCCGCAGATGGGAAAACTGAGATGTACGGTCAACGACCTTGTGCATGATCTTTTCTGTGTTTTCTATCTGGCCAACATATGCGACCGTTTATGATTTCCAGTAAAAGAAGTATACTTAAATCAATTAAACGTCAACCTTATGGAGTAAACTATAGATTACCAATCTCGTCTCGGCATCCTCGGCGGCTCCTTCGATCCGCCGCATTACGGACACCTCGCGCTGGCAGAGACGGCGCGCGCGCAATTGCGCCTTGACCGCGTGCTCTTCGTCCCGGCCGGCGAACCGCCGCACAAACGCGACCGGGCGCTCTCTTCCGCCGCAGACCGCGCCGCGATGACCGCTGCTGCCATCGCCGATAACTCCGCCTTCTCGCTCTCCCGTGTGGATTTGGACCGTCCAGGCCCCCATTACACCGTGGATATGCTGCCACTGTTGCGCGCGCAATACCCAGATACCGCCGAATGGTTCCTTCTGATGGGCGAAGATTCGCTCCACGACTTGCCCACCTGGTACAATCCGCAGGGCGTCCTCGCCCAGGCAGCGCTGGCAGTGATGCCGCGGCTGGACAAGCGCGTTGATGCGGCAGAACTCGTCGCGGCGCTGCCGCTTCTGGCAGATCGCCTGGTATGGCTGGACGTACCGCCGGTCAACTACTCCGCCACCGACCTGCGCCGTCGTGTGCGTGAGGGTCTCCCGCTGCGCTACCTCGTTCCCCCCGCCGTCGAAGCCTATATCCACGCGCACGGTCTGTATCAGCGAGTCGGCGAATGAGCGAATGAGCGAATCAGCGAATGAGCGAAAGTCTCCTTACTCCTCACTCTTCACTCCTCACTCCTCCTTCATTTCTCATTCCCCGTCTTTGTGGTACATTTGAGGCGTTAGAGGCATCCTGGCTTTTACTTTATGGTTGGAGGCACTCACCCTATGCGTCGTCGTTTATGGTTTCTGTTCTTGGTCATCGCGCTTCTGAGCGGGTGCTCGGAAGCCGAAGATCTGCTTGGCCTGTTGATCAAACCGGAGGGCGATAGCGCCATCCCCTCGGCATACATCGCCCCCACGCCTGAAGCGACATATCCGGCCGACATGGCGACTATGGCGCGTATCCTGGCGCGTGGCGAGATGGTCGTGGGCGTGCGCTACGATCTGGAACCGTTCTCTTACATCACCGCCAACAGCGAATTGGCCGGACTGGAGATTGATCTGGCCCGCGAACTGGCCCGGCGCTGGCTTGGCGACCCTAATGCGGTGCGCTTCCGCCAGGTGCGTTCCGATTCGGCGTTCCAACACCTTACCAACGGCACGGTGGATATTGTGCTGGCGGGCGTCGTCCACACCCAGGAATTGGAGGCGCAAGCGGATTTCAGCCCGGCATACTTCATAGATGGCCTCGCTTTCTTGACTTTCCCTGATGTGGGCATTCAGGACGTGGCAGGATTGCAGAACCGGAACATCGGCGTGGTGACGTGGACCGGCAGCCGCGCGGCTATTGACGCGACAATCCCGGTCTCCAAAACTTTCGTCGCCTACGATAATTTCTTCAACGCCATCGAAGCGTTGCGCACCCGGCAGATTGACGTCTATGGCGACATGCGCCACCGCCTGGAGCGCGCCCGGCGACTGGTTGCCGGGTCGGTCGTGGCGCTGCAAACCACATCCGAACCGGTGGCGTTAGTCTATCGCCAGGACGATCCGTTCTTCGCCAATCTGGTGAATCTGACGTTTGAGGATATGACTGCGGATGGCGCACTCGACACGCTCTACGCCCGCTGGCTGCCGGGCGTCTCGCCGCCGCGCGTTGTTCGACTGCCGGGCAATGCGCCGACGCCGTCCCCTGCCGAGACGCCGCAACAACTTTCTGCGCTGGACGTGCTGGCGCGCATCCGCGGACGGGGAACGCTGGCGTTGGGCTACTTCGTGGATCGCTGGCCCTACAGCGGCAACCGCGCCGACGGCGTCCCTACCGGCTTCGAGGTGCGGTTGGTCGAGCGCATCGCCGAGCGTTGGCTTGGCAGCCGGCAAGCCGTCACTTTCGTGCCGGTGACGGAGGCCGACGGCCTCTCACGCTTACTGCGGGGCGAAGTGGATATGCTCATCGGCAATTGGCTGCAGACGCGGGAGATAGAATTGCAGGCAGATTTCTCCATTGAGATATTGGATGATGGCGTCGGCATCTTTTCGCTCGCCACAGCGCCAGTCGTGGATTTGGCGGGTTTGAACGGGCGTTCTGCTGGCGTTTTGGCTAATTCCGAAGGTGAACGCGCGCTGCCGGGTATGGCGCAAGCTGCCAGCGTGGGAATCTCTACGGTGCGCTACCCAGATTTAGCTGCGGCGTTGGCCGGATTAGGGCAAGGCGAAGTCGCCGCGATTGTCGGCGAACGGCGCGCCCTGCTGGAAGTCCAATTTACCAAGCCAGGTTACGTGATGACCGACCAGCGTTACACGCACCGCCCGGTCGCCATCCTCTTGCCCCAAGGCGATTCTGCCTATCGTGACCTGGTGAATCTTACATTAGCGGCATTTCAGGCAGATGGCACCTATCAAGAAGTGTACAGTGTATGGTTCGATGATCCGGTTCCCACCCTGATGGTCTGGCCCGGTCATCCGGCCGTGCCGCTGGTCGTCACGCACACACAATAATGACCCGTTCGCAATAGGAAATTGCTCACTACAAAAACTTGCCTATAATAGTAGGTAAGAATTTATCACGGCCAGGAGAAATCTATGATGAAGGGGACCGCCTCGGAAGTGGGCGTGGAGCAGGATGTCATGGCGTCACTGCTGGACCAGTACATGGAAACCAACGAGTGTCACCGTGGCGACGTGGTCGAAGGTGTAATTGCATCCATTAATGACAAAACCATTCTCATTGACATCGGGGGCAAAGCAGACGCCATCGTCCATCCCCGCGAAGTAGAACGGATGATGCCTAGAGAATTAAACGCGCTCAAGCCGGGTCAGGGGGTCAGTGTTTACATCATTGAACAAGGCGATGACGACGGCACGATGCTGGTATCGCTCGCCCGCGCTGCGCAGCAGAACGACTGGGACCGCGCGCGCAAGCTGCTGCGGACTGAGGAGCCGGTTCCCCTGCCCGTCGTTGATACGAACAAGGGCGGTGTGATTGTGCGCCTGGGCCGGCTGCGCGGATTTGTCCCCGGTTCTCAATTATTGCCGACCTGGCGTCCGCAGCACAATACAAACGAAACGGAAAATCGTTGGGACACGCTGTTGGGGGAGACTTTGACATTGCGGGTGATCGAGGTGACGCCGGAACGCAACCGGCTTATCCTTTCCGAGCGCCGCGCCACCGACAGCAAGGCCGTCAAGCGGAAAATTCTGGAAAAGCTGCAAATTGGCTCTGTCGCGCGCGGGGTCGTCAACAACGTGGTTCCCTTTGGCGCCTTTGTGAACGTCAACGGTGTAGATGGCTTGCTGCATATTTCTGAGCTTTCCTGGAAGCGTGTGACAAGACCGCAGGAGTTCGTGCAGGTTGGACAGGAGATTGACGTCTACATCCTGGATGTTGACCTGGAACAGGAGCGTCTGGGGTTGAGCCTGAAACGACTGGTGCCTGACCCGTGGGAAAGCGTGCGCGACACATATCAGGAAGGGCAGTTGGTTGAGGCGACCATTGTTAATTTGACGGCGTTCGGCGCTTTTGCGGCGCTGGTACACAAACCGGAAATTGAGGGGCTGATTCATATCTCGGAGTTAGCCGATTATCAGATCACGCGCCCCCAAGAGGTCGTCAAGCTCGGCGAACAACATACGTTGAAGATCATCTCATTGCAGCCTGCGGAACGGCGCATCGCTTTTAGTCTCAAGCAGGCCAGGGTCGAATTGCCAAATGCGCCACAGCCGTCCGCAGGTGAAGCCCTCCACGAAACTCCCGTCGAAACTGGACAAACTGAAGCTTGATGGTGCGCGCTGCGTGTGAGTGAATCCTTTGCTGATCGGTGTTCGGCAAACGAGACAGCAAAGTTGGAAAAGGCCCCGGTCATCTTGCCGGGGCCTTTCTTGTCGAAGTGGCCGAGTATGTGCCGCGACGACGTGAGGACAGAAAAAAAAATGAACGAGCACTTATTGCAGAAAGTCGCATGTCCAAATTGCAACGCGCCGATTGACCTGCGCGGGCAGAGCACTGCCGGCGCTTACGTGCATTGCGCGGCGTGTGGCAGTGAGTTTGTGCTCAAAGGCCACGTGTGTCCGTATTGCGGAGCCTATCACGAGCAAGAGGCCGGATTTTGCCGTAAATGTGGCGCGGGACTCACGCGGCGCTGTCCGAAGTGTAGCACCATCAACTGGATTGGCGACGAGTATTGCGTGAACTGCGGCGCGCCGCTCGACATCCTTGAATTGATTGTGCAGCGGCACACGCAAGGCACGGCGGGGCGTCTTTACCAGCAAATGGACGAGGCGCAAACGATCAAAGAAATGGAAATGGCGGCTTCACAAGCACGCATGAACCGTATGTTAGCCGAAGAACGCGAACATCAAGCCGCAATCCGCCGCCGGCTTCTCGAACAGAGACGCCGCGAGAAGAAGGTACTCACGATTGTCCTGGGCGTCGCTGCTGTTTTGGTGATCATCATCATCGTCGTTGCACTTCTGGCCTGATGGTTGTCGTTTTGAAGCGATTCGCGCCAATCTGCGCGATCAGCAACTTTCGCAAGACTTTGGGCTGAAGACTTTCGATTTCGTACTATTTGTGAAGGAGTGCAACCGAACCTACGGTACAGCGCCGATAATGAAAATTTTACCGCAGAGCACGCGGAGAGCGCAGAGTATTTTTTATTTTTCTCTGTGAACTCTGTGTTCTCTGTAGCTATTTACAGAGGAGTTTTGTCGTGTTCAAAGAAGCCGAATTAGTACGCACTCTTAGAGACCAGGCCGCGCAATGCCGCGTCTGTGAACATTACTGCACGCTGCACCCTGGAGATTGGGGCAAGTGTGGCGTCCGCGTCAACCGCGACGGGAAAATCTACCTGGCTGTTTATGGCAGCGCCGTGGCCGCTCACGTTGACCCGATTGAAAAGAAACCGCTGTTTCACTTCCTCCCCGGCAGTAATGCGTTCTCCATCGGCACTTACGGCTGCAACATGCGCTGCCGTTGGTGTCAAAACTGGCAGATTTCGCAGGTCAGACAGGTGGATGAAGGCCACACGCCTGGCCGGGAAGCCCTGTCGCCCGAAGATGTGGTGAACATCGCGCGCCGCCAACACAGCGAATCCATCGCCTACACGTACAATGAGCCGACGGTCTTCTTCGAGTACACCTACGACACGGCCATATTGGCCCACGCCCACGGCATCAAAAATGTCTACGTGTCCAACGGCTTTATGTCGTCGGAGACGCTCGAACGCCTCACGCCATATCTGGACGCTATCAACGTTGATCTCAAAGGCTTCACCGACGCACTGTACGTCCAGTACTCCGGCGCGCGCCTCGAACCGGTCAAGCGCAACATCGCCACGATCGCCCAGCAGACCAACATCTGGATTGAGGTCACCACGCTGGTCATCCCCGGCCTGAACGATTCTGATGAAGAGCTGCGGGCGGCAGCGGAGTGGCTGGCTTCGGTGAACCCTGCGATGCCCTGGCACCTCAGCGCCTTCCATCCCGATTACCAGATGCTCGACCGACCTCGCACCAGCACGGCCATACTTGAACGGGCCTACGCCATCGGGAAAGCTGCCGGCCTCAAGTACATCTACCTGGGCAACGTCCTCGACCCCGAACGCGAGAACACGCATTGCCCGGCCTGCGGCGAAGTGCTGATTCAACGCTACGGCTACAACGTCCGTCCACGCTGGACGACGCCGGGCGTGTGCCCCAAATGTGACACGCGAATTCCCGGCGTCTGGAATTGAAAGTAACCCGTAGAGCGTAAAACGTAAGGGAGCATTTACGTTTCACGTTTTACGCTTCACATCCTACGTTAAGTCAAGGAGGATAACTATGGCTAAGACGATCCGTCCTGCTGCTGTGGCTGGCATGTTCTACACTGACGCGCCGAACGCTTTGCGCAGAGACATCAACGACTATATGCACCAGGCTACGCCGCCGGCGCTGACCCATGTGCGGGCGGTGATTGCGCCGCACGCGGGCTACGTGTACTCCGGGCCGGTCGCCGCGTTTGCCTACAAAGTGCTGGCCGCGCAGCCCGCACCCCCAAAACGCATTTACTTGATGGGGCCATCCCATCGCGTGTGGTTTTCTGGCGTCGCGCTGGCGGACTATAGCGCCTTCAGCACACCCCTGGGCAACCACCCGTTGGATGTTGAAAAGATTGAGGCTTTGGCGTCGTCCGGCGACCCGTTTGCCGCGCGCAATGCGCCGCACGCGCCGGAGCACTGCCTCGAAGTCCACATCCCCTTCTTGCAAGTTATCTTCCCCGATGTCCCCGTCATTCCGATGCTCTTTGGCGATGTGGATGCGGCGTTCGTCGGGCAACGCCTGAATGAGGCGCTGGAGGCGGAGGATGTGATCATCGTCAGTTCTGACTTGAGCCATTATCACGACAACCGGACGGCGCACACCCTCGACCGGCAGTTCATCAACGCGGTCTTGGAAGGCAAACCGCGCGAGGCTGCGCGCGGTGAAGCGTGTGGCCAGGCTCCCGCCGTCGCACTGATGACGATTGCGGAGAAGCGTGGCTGGCAGCCGCATCTGCTGGACTACCGTACCTCTGGGGATATTCGCGGCGACACATCGCAAGTCGTAGGCTATGCAGCTATCGCTTTTGTGGAGGCAGCGCAATGACGACCGAACCTTTGAACACCGAAGAACGCGCCTACCTGCTGACCCTGGCCCGCGACACCATCACGGAAGCAACCGGACGCAAGCCTGTCGGTAAGCGTCCACCGGCGCCGCCCCGCCTCAACGAACCTGGCGCTGCGTTTGTCACCCTGCACACGCGAGATGGCGAGCTGCGCGGCTGCATCGGCTCGCTGATGGCGCACCGGCCTCTGGTCGAGGACGTGCGCGAGAACGCCCTCGCCGCCGCGTTCCGCGATCCCCGTTTTCCCCAGGTGAAAGCCGCCGAATTACCGAACATCGTCATCGAAGTCTCGGTGCTGACCGCGCCGCAGCCGTTGGACTTCGACGGGGCGGACGACCTCATCCGCAAGCTGCGGCCACACGTTGACGGCGTCATCATCGAGCGCGGCTGGAACCGGGCGACGTTCTTGCCGCAAGTGTGGGAACAATTGCCATCGCCGGAGGAATTCTTGACCCACCTGTGCTATAAAGCCGGGTTGCCGGGCAATGCCTGGCGCTGGCCCGACCTCGAAGTTTCCATCTACCAGGTGGAAGAATTTTCAGAAAAGGTTTAGCGCCTTCACTGCGCAACCTTCCATCGAAGACTGCGTAATAGAAATAGCATCATCAATCCAATGACAAAGATGGAGGGACAATGAATACTGAAAATGAAGTCGTAAACGTAACACCCGAAGCTGCCCATGCGCAGCCCGGATCAAATCCTGTGCCACCGGCTGGCGCGCCGCAGCCGCTTTCGCCCGCCGACGAGCGCACCTGGGCGATGCTGGCGCACCTGAGCGTCTTGCTCAACCTCGTGACCGGTTTTCTGGGGGTCGGCGCAGCGCTGCTGATCTACTTGATCTACAAAGATCGCTCGCGCTACGTGGCCTACCAGGCGATGCAGGCGTTCCTGTTCCAGTTGCTCTTCTGGGCGGGCGGCGGCGTGTTGATTGGCATCATGTGGGCCGTGGTTGGCGCGTTGAGCGCGATTCTGGTGGGCATCCTGTTGATCCCCATCGCAGCGATCCTGACGCCGGTTCTACTGGTCTTCCCCATCATCGCCCTGGTCTACGGGGTCATCGGCAGCATCGAGACGTCGAATGGTAAGGACTTCCGCTATTGGCTGATCGGCGACTGGGCCTTGAACCTGATGTAGTCACCCTGATGGGGGTGCCGGTTCACGACGTCACGACGGACGAAACGCTGGCGTTCGTCCACCAATGGATTGCCGAAGGGGGCGCGCACCAAATCGCCACCGTCAATCCGGAATTCTTGATGAAAGCGCGCAGCGATGCAACGTTCAGGGCGACCCTGCAAAGGGCCGCCCTTTGTATTCCCGACGGGATTGGCGTGGTATGGGCCGCGCGGCTGCGCGGCAAACGTCTGCGCGAACGGGTGGCCGGGTCCGACCTGGTGCCACGGCTCTCGGCGGAAGCGGCGCGGCAGCATTGGCGCGTCTTCTACCTGGGCGCAGCGCCCGGTGTGGCGGAAAAGGCGGCGGCTATTCTGGCGGCTCGGTATCCTGGGTTGATCGTGGCAGGCTGTTACGCCGGTTCGCCTGCGCCCGAAGAGGAAGAAGACATCGTCGCGCGGGTGCGCGCTGCGCAGGCGAACATCCTGTTCGTGGCGTATGGCGCGCCGAAGCAAGACCTGTGGCTGGAGCGGAATCTGGCGCGCACCGGAGCCGCCGTCGGCATCGGGGTTGGTGGATCGTTCGACTTTATTGCTGGCGTGTCGCGGCGCGCACCGCAGTGGATACAACGCCTCGGCCTGGAGTGGTTCTACCGGCTCGCACGCGAGCCGTGGCGCTGGCGGCGGCAACTGGCGCTGCCGCACTTCGCGTGGCTGGTGCTCACGGAGCGCGATGCCCTCCGTGACGGCGCTAAGCCCGCCCCAAAAAGCGCCTGAGCCAGGAAAGCTGTTTTTTCGTTGGCTCAGGGCATGTCGCAGCCTCTACCGGTGTTTCCTTTTTGCTCTGTTCACAATTGTGGAGCGCGCGTGTTGCCGCGAACGCCACGTGTCCTACTTGATCCTGCGACAATTTCTTCAATGCGAGCTGCACTGCGGGTGTATTGCCGTCCAGCGAACTGAGCGTGTATGCTAACGCGGCGCGCAGGTAGGCGTTGGCGTCATCCACCAGAGGCAGCAGTTGTGGGATCAACCGCTTGTCGCCCAGCAATCCTAACGCCTCGACCGCCGCCGGTCGCACGAGGGGACTGGAATCATTGTGAACCATCGAGAGCAGCAGGGGAACGGCCGAGGCATCGCCCAGGTTGCCGGCGGTCAGCGCGGCGACGCGGCGCAGGCGCGGATCCGGTGAGGTCAGAAATTCACGCACGGCTGGCACCGCCTCCCGATACTTAATTCGCCCCAAGCTCTTGAGCGCGGCCAATTGCAAGTTAATGCTCTTGTCGGATAATGCTTCCAGCAACACCGGCCCGCCTTCGGTCCCCCCGATCTGTCCCATTGCGCCAGCCGCCAGTGAGCGCGCGCCCACATAGCCACGCACCACGTCGGCCAGGATCGGGATCGCTGCTTTGGACTGCAAATCTCCCAGGGCGACAACCAGCGTTTTTACGACGGGCAAATCGCGTTGGCTCGGCGCGGCCAGGTAGGCCTGGAGCATATCAACCATCCGTGGGACGGCCTCTTCGGTGCGCAGACGCCGCAGCGCGATGAGCACCGTGCGGCGAATCCGCAGATCAGGCGTCGCCAGGAGGGGGAGCAGCACCGCGCCCATGTCGGGGATGTCGAGTTTGCCGATGGCGTTAATCGCCGCGCGACGGACGTAGAAATTGCCGTCGTTCAGGGCGTTGAGGAGCGCGCCCTGCGCCTCTTTCGCCTGCATCTGCCCCAGGGCAATCGCGGCGGCGCGGCGCACGAACGAACAGGGGTCATGAAGCGCGTCCATCAACGGGAAGATGGCGGCGCTGTCACCGATGTGGCCCAAAGCCTCCGCGCTCGCGCTGCGCACGTAGGTATTTACATCTTCTTTCAGAAGTGTGATAAGATGGGACACAGCGCAGTCGGTTTTGAGTTTTCCTAACTCCTGGACTGCCTGCGAACGCTGGCGTGGATTTGGGCTTTTAAGGTTATCAATACATCGCTGTTCAGAAAAATTCACAGGTGGGAAATCATCATTATTACTCAAGGTGCTCACCTTTATTCTTTATTGGCTAGGTTCTCAACCAAGCGTATCAAGTATAGCACAATGAGGGAAAAAGAACAATATCTTGCCGGAAAAATTCACCTGACAGTTATCCACAGCCTCAGACTGTATTCTGACTTTATCCGGCGTGATGTAAAAATTCCCCACTCAACCTCTGTGAGCAAGGCTAACAGGGGGGCAGTGTGTTGTAAACTGCGATATTTTGTCCCATCAATGCGCCTTTTTCCCCACCGCACCTCTACGACCCAAACGCGTCTGGTATCCTGTGGATAACTGGTATATAACTGTGGAGAGCAATAAAATTAGCATACGGATCATTTTGAATCCAGGAGCCGAAAAAGCGGAACCAATCGCGCAAAATTGGCGTCTTATAAGGACGGATCGGTTTACTGTGCTAGAGGAAACGTCGGTGTTACCGCATGCCATGCAGGCACGATAATGTCTGCCACAGAGCGCAGAGAACACAGAGTTAATTTCCCTATCTCTGTGAACTCTGTGTCCTCGGTGGCAATTTTTGAAGGAGGTTACAGATGCAAAAGCCATTGTGGATGACGCTGTTTGTTGTGTTGACGATGTTGGCGAGTATCTGCGGATCACGCCCGGTGTTGAGCGCCGGCGAGTGGTACGCTGAGTACTACAACAACGTCGCCTTGTCTGGCAGCCCAACTCTCACCCGCTACGAGACTGGATTGCACTTCGAGTGGGGAACCGGCAGCCCGGGCGCCGGTATTCCGGCTGACAATTTTTCGGCCCGCTTCACTCACGACGAATGGTTCGAGGGCGGCACGTACCGCTTCTCGTATCGCTCCGATGATGGAATGCGCCTGTGGATTGACGACGCGCTCATCATTGACGACTGGCGCGACCGCGAGGCCACCTGGAGCACCGTCAACCAGTACGTAGCGCCGGGTACGCATCGTGTGCGGGTGGAGTATTATGAACATAGCGGCGGCGCGGCGTTACAAGCTGCCTGGGAAAAGGTGAGCGGCGGCGCGACCTGGCGGGCGGATTACTATAACAACCGGACGCTTGCCGGTTCGCCCGTGTTGACCCGCTATGATGCCGCGATTGACTTTGATTGGGGCGCCGGCAGTCCCGATGCGAAAGTGCCTGTGGATAACTTTTCCGTGCGGTGGACGCGCACACTCGGCTTTGAAGCCGGAACATATCGCTTCTACGCCAGTTGTGATGACGGTGTCCGTATCTACGTGGATGGGCGCGGCATCGTGGATTACTGGCAGAACCAAAAGCTGCCCAACACCCGCTCCGGCGACATCGCTCTGGGCGCCGGCCAGCACAGCATCACCGTCGAATATTACGAGGAGGGCGGCGAGGCAAGCGCCCATGTCTGGTGGAACCGGTTGGATACGTTGAAAGGGTGGGAAGGCCGCTACTTCGACAACCGCGAGCTGCGTGGCGGCCCGGCGCTGATCCGCGACGATGCCGAGATCAACTTTGATTGGGGCCAGGGCGCGCCTGCCAACTGGATCCCCAGTGACAATTTCTCCGTGCAGTGGATTCGCCAGATCAACTTCGCGCCGGGACTGTACCGTTTCAACGTGCGCTCCGACGACGGGATGCGCCTGTGGATTGACGACGCCAATCTGCACATGAACTACTGGCAATCCCAGGATTATGTCTGGCGTTACCAGGATTGGCATTACCTGGAAGGCCCGCATACGCTGCGCCTGGAATACTTCGAGGCCGCCGGCAACGCCCGCATCCAGTTCTGGTGGGACTACGCGGCAACCATTGAGGCGGCGCAGGCCATGCCCCCTTCGCCCAACTACGGTTTCGCTAAAGCGCCGACGCCGGTTTCCGCCGCGCCCGCGCAGCCATCGCCTGCGCAGCCAGGCGCGCCGCTCCCCGGCCCGTGGCAAGGGGAATACTTCGCCGGGCGCGATCTCGCCAAGACGCCGGCGCTGGTGCGCACCGACGCCGCCATTGATTTTGGTTGGGGACGCGGCGCGCCCGCGCCAGAGATCCCGATAGACCAGTTTGCCGTGCGCTGGACGGGCACGTTTACCTTTGAGGCCGGGCGCTATCGCTTCACGACCACGACCGACGACGGCGTGCGCGTCTACGTGGATGACCGCCTGGTGCTCGATAGCTGGCGTCCGATGCGCGGAACGCGCTACGCCACAGTCAATCTCACCGCCGGGCAGCATACCGTGCGCGTCGAATACTTTGAAGCGACGCAGGCCGCGAAGGCGCAAGTGACGTGGAAGAAGCTATGAGCCATAAGCTGCGACGTTTGACCCTCCTGCTGTTGACACTTGCTATGAGCGCGTGCGGCCTGCCGAAGCACGTACCGCAGGCCGCGCCGCCGACTATCCCGGCGACGGCAACGGCGGCTGCGACGGCGACGGTTGCGCCAACCGCAACCATTCTGCCGACGCTGCCGCCGACCTTCACGCCGGCGCCCACGCCGACGCAGTCGCCACGCGATGTGGTTGTTGCGCAGCTTATGCCAGCGGCGCAGGCGACGCTCTCGGCAGACTGGATCGCCAGCCGTCCTCCCGCCTTCGATGCGGAGAAGGACACGCTAGAAGGATGGGTGCGGGGATACATCCAACTCATCACCGCTATGCTCAACGCCACGGGCGACGTGGACGCGGTGTTGGACCAGTTAATTGCCTGGTTGCCCGCGGACAGCACCTATGAGGGGCCGCGCCCGCCCAACGCCTGGGCTACCGCCCGCGACTTGAACGCCGATGGCGAGGATGAGTGGCTCATCAGCGTCCCCGCCCGTGACCTGGCCTGCGGGATGACGTTCTGCCCCGGCTACCTGCTGGTCTTTCACCAGCGCGCCGGCCTGTTTGTACCGGCCTCCATTATCATCGCCGACGAGCGCGTGTGGGAAGTTTCTTTTCCAAACTTGCTGACGGTCGCCGACATCAACGCGGATGGAAAGCTTGAAGTGGTGATCGAGTCCCACGAGTGCGGCGCGCACACGTGCTTCACGTCGCTGCTCATCGGGCAATGGGATGGGCAACGCTGGTATGATCTGGCCGCCGCTCCGATCATGCAAGCTTATACCGACTATACGTTGGCGGATGACGATGGCGATGGCATCCTGGAAGTGGTCATGCACGGCGGGATGTTCGGCTCGGTGGGGGCGGGATTGCAACGCCAGCACACCTTGCGTTTTGATTGGCGCGATGGCGCGTACCGTCTCGTCGAAGATACGCCCGATCCTGACCCGCACCCCTATTTCCAGATGCTCGACGCCAACACAGCGCTGGCGAATGAGGACTGGGACACGGCGCTCGACCTGGCGCTGTCTGTGATCAACCACCCCGGCATCTACACAGATGAGGGCTGGTTGACTGCCGAAGCCTGGGCGCGCATCGTTGGATATGCGACGGTTGAGGCCATGCTCGTCTATGCAGAGCGCGGCGATGTGGCGGCGTTGCGTCAAGTTCACGCTGACCTGCTGGCGCGGACGGATGGCGCGCCCAATACCCTCTATGCTGCTGCTGCCGGATATGTGCTGGAAGTCTACGAGGCCACCGACGACGCGCTGGCAGCCTGTCTGGCGGTGGAGAGCTTCATCGGCGACCGCGTCGAAGCTGCCGCGTTCTTCGATTGGTATGGGTATGGCACTGAACGCTTCACGCTGGATCGCATCTGTCCGCTAGATCAGACGGCGGAGATAGGGCCTGAGCTTTAGGTTTTACGCCGTCGCCAACATTGGAAAGTCGGTGTTCAACGGCATCCTGCGGCTTAATGCTCAGGCGACGGGCAAGGTGAAATGGAACGCGGTCCCCTGGTTGACGCCGCTCTCGAACCAGATTCGCCCACCGTGTTGTTCGATGAGCATTTGGGAAATCGTCAGCCCCAATCCTGCGCCGGATGCGCCCGTCTCGCCGGCATTGCCCGCGCGGAAGAATGTGCCGAATACTTTCGCCTGATCCTCGTCCGGGATGCCGATGCCATCATCGGCGACGATGATTTGGAGATACCCCTTTTCTGCAGCCGGTTGCACGGTCACGTCAATATGGCCCCCTTCGGGTGTGTACTTACTCGCGTTGCTGAGCAAGTTGGTGAGAACCTGGCGGACGCGCTCCTGGTCGCACAGCACCGACGGGATGGTCACTGGGATGTGCGTTTGCAGTCTTTGCTTTTTTGCTGCAAACATAGGCGCATACTGGGTCGCCACCGCTTCGATCAAAGCGCCGATGTCGCATGGCGATAATACGAGTTCGATGTGCCCGGTTTGCAGGCGCGTCAGATCGAGCAAGTTGTTCGCCGAGTCCAACATCCGATCCACGCTGGATTTCACAATCTTTGTAAACCTGCGTTGCAGTTCGTTGAGGGGTCCCGCTTCGTCGCTCAGCAGCATTTCCAGGAAACCCAACATCGGCGTGAGGGGGGTGCGCAGCTCGTGCGCCGCGACAGACACGAACTGCATCTTCATCTCGTTAAGATGTTGCAACTCGGCGTTGGCCTGAAGCAATGCCTCGTTTTGTCGGGTTAATCGAGATCGCAGCAACAGGGATTCGTTGCGCTGCTGGATCAGCTCTTGTTGCAGAATACCGGTCTCGGTTACGTCTTTGACGACGCACAGCACGCCCCCGCTCTGTCCTGTCGAATCGCGGTATGGCAGCAACAGCAGTTCCACGTAGGTTATTGTTTGATCGGCATGTTCACGGTTCATCATCGGCAAATGGTGCTGTGGAACCGTTCCGCTCAAAATATCCTGGACGATCTTTTCGCTGCCGATCAATTCCGGGACAAGATCATAGAGTGTGCTCTCAGTTCTGTTCTGGGGAATACACATCATACCCAGGGGATCATAGATTTCGACGAGCCGCAACGCTCTGTCGGTAATGGCGTAGGCATAACGCAACGCTTCGGCGATCAGTCGTCCGGCCTGGCGGTCAACACATGCGACGGAGAGATTCATAGCTTTCCTAGCGACTTAGACCTGTGTTGTTTGTTGGAGGAGAAGTGCACACAGGTGTTCAAAAAGTGTTGTCACAGCCGTTCCTTCTTTGGCGCTGGTCAAATAAAAGGGCGCTGCCAGATTTGTCGCAAAGTTCTCGATCTCTTGCGCGGAAAGCTGTTGTTGCTCCTCAAGATCACATTTGTTGGCGGCAATAACGAGCGCAACCTGTGCGTTGATGTCGCGCAGCGCATTGACATACACGTTGAGGGCCGGGAGTGTTTCGGGACGGGTGAGATCGCAGACCAGTACTGCGCCGGCAGCCCCACGCAGGTAACTGGCGCGCATACGGGTGAACTCCTCACTCCCCGCCAGATCCCAGAGCATCAGGTTCATTTCCACTGCGCCGCGTTCGTCGGACAAAGTTATGGATTTGCGGCTTACTTTTACACCGATGGTTGCCAGGTATTTGTCTTCGAAGATGCTATAGACCAAACGCCGCACGAGACTGGTCTTGCCCACGGCAAAGTCACCCAGCAAGCAGACTTTTTTGTTCACCGTTATCAACGCTTGCCTCCTATGCGCCCCGCGCCTTTACACATCCAGGTTCTGCACTTCGCGCGCGTGGCTCTGGATAAACCGGCGGCGCGGCGGAACTTCGCTGCCCATCAACATGGAGAAGATTTGATCGGCTTCGGCGGCATCTTCAATCGTCACTTGGACCAACGTGCGCTGCACCGGGTCCATGGTGGTGTCCCACAATTGTTGTGGGTTCATTTCGCCAAGACCCTTGTAACGCTGCAACGTCACTTTGCGACCGTCGAACGCCTTCATCACCGTTTCCAGGTCGGCGTCGCTGTAGGCATATTGTGCGTCTTTGCCCGACTTGACCAGGTAAAGCGGCGGTTGCGCGATGTAAAGATGACCTTCGTCAATGAGCGGCTGCATGTAGCGGAAGAAGAAGGTCAGCAGCAGTGTGGTGATGTGCGCGCCGTCCACGTCGGCATCGGTCATAATGATGACGCGGTTGTAACGCAGGTTGCTCACCTCAAACTGGTCGCTGACGCCGCAGCCAAGCGCCGAGATGAGCGCCTGTACCTCTTTGTTGCCCAGAATTTTGTTCAGACCGGCGCGCTCGGTGTTGAGAATTTTCCCGCGCAGCGGCAGAATCGCCTGGAAGTGACGGTCGCGGCCTTGCTTTGCGCTACCGCCGGCGCTGTCGCCCTCAACGATGAACAGTTCGCTGTTCGAGGGATCGCGGCTGGAACAGTCGGCCAGCTTGCCAGGCAACGTCAGGCTCTCCAGCGCGCTCTTGCGGATGACGAGGTCGCGCGCTTTGCGGGCGGCGTCCCGCGCTTTGGAGGCGGTGAGACCCTTATCCACGATACGGCGTGCGGCGCGCGGATCGGTCTCGAAGAATTCGGCCACGGCCTCGGCGGTCGCGGCTTCGACGGCGAAACGCACCTCCGGGTTCATCAGCTTCACCTTCGTCTGGCTCTCGAACTGCGGGTCGGGCACTTTGACGCTCACCACGGCGGTGAGACCCTCGCGGACATCGTCGCCGGTGAGGTTGGGGTCGCTATCCTTGAGCACCGACAGCTTGCGCCCCACGTCGTTGATCGTGCGGGTGAGCGCCGAACGGAAGCCGGTCAGGTGCGTGCCGCCATCAATGGTGTTGATGGTGTTGGCGAAGGCCAGCACCGTTTCATTGAAACTGTCGGAGTACTGCAGCGCAACCTCAACGATGACGCCTTCCGTCTCTTTTTCGACGTAAATTGGATCGTGCAGCGCCTTGCGGTTGCGGTCGAGGTACTTGACGAACGAGAGGATGCCGCCCTCAAAGTGGAATGTCATCCGGCGGGGGAAAGGTTCCTCACGCTTATCAATCAAATCAATGGTGACACCTCGCGTGACGAACGCCATTTCCCGGAAGCGCTGCGCCAATGTCTCAAAGTTGTAGCTTAAATCCGCGTCTTTGAAAATCAGCGGGTCAAAACGAAAGGTGATCGTTGTTCCGGTGTCTTGCGGGTCACATTTGCCGATCGGGTCAACGCCGGTAACGGGGATGCCGCGCTCGTAGCGCTGGCGATAAATCTTCCCGTCGTTGGATTTGACGACAGCTTCCATCCATTCCGAAAGCGCGTTCACCGCCGAGACGCCGACGCCGTGCAAGCCGCCAGAGACCTTGTAGCCGCCGCTGCCAAACTTGCCGCCGGCGTGCAGCGTGGTCAACACCAACTGCAAAGCCGAAATCCCCTTCTCAGGATGAATCCCCACCGGGATGCCGCGCCCGTTATCAATCACTGAGACGCTGGAATCCGGATTGACGATCACACGGATATGATCGCAGGCCCCGGCCAGGGCTTCGTCAATGGAGTTATCTACCACTTCGTAGACCAGGTGGTGCAGCGCACGCACGTCTGTTCCACCCACGTACATCCCAGGGCGACGGCGCACGGCCTCCAGCCCTTCCAAGACCTGGATAGTAGAGGCGTCGTACTTTAATGTCTCATTTTTCGCTTTTGGAACCATGGTATCTTTTCCTTATCGTCTAACGATTTTATTCACCAATCAATGGATGCGCCGGCACTTCCTTGACGACCGGAGCGGGTTGCGGTTTCGGCAAGAAACTCAGGCGATCCTGATAAAAGACAAACAATGTCGCTGTCAATGCCGTGCTGACGAAAGCATGTCCGGCAATGCCAATCAAGTTGGCCCAGGTCGCCGGATCGGGCAGGGTCCACACCACCTTGAATCCCCGCGAGATCACCAGGATCAGCAGGATCAGGAAAGTGGCGTTGAAAAAGTCCCCGCGTGTGAGTAAAATGCTTTCCTGGATGGCGCGGAATGGAGATCGCCGCAACTGCACCATTCCTGGAATGGCAAAAATCATGTGAAACACGGTGAACGTGATCAGTGAAAAGAGCATCGTCACCACAAAAAAAGCCAGTCCTGTGCTCAGCAGACCGATCAGCGCGCCGAACGAAAGCCCAATCATGGACAACGTCGCCACGATCGTGATCACAATCAACGCAAACACGATCAATTGTCCCCATAGCGCCGGAAATGTCTGCGGTTTATCGAAAGGGACTTCCGTTTCATCAATGACGCGCCGTCCCACCGCACGCAGATAAAGCGCGGTAAGCCCCAGTCCCACGATGGGCACTACCACCCCCAGAAACATAGCCACGAGCACCGAGGCAACCGTCATCTCGGGGCGCGCTCCCATTGGACGCTCCACCGTCAACCGCGAGGCCATCATTGAAGGCACACCCAACAGCGGCGCCGGCGTTAACGCGGAAAAGAGATTGAACCGCATCGTCAGCGTGTTGAGCGTCTGTGTCATCAACAGCGTTGCCTGTTGGACATCTGGCGACGCTGCTACACTTTCAGTCCACAGCACCCCTCTGAAGAACTGTTCCACGGCCTGGAACAAAGGCGCTAACGACAGGCGCGGTCCCAACCATAGAAACAGATCGAGCAACAAGGGCATACTCAGGATCATCGGATGGCGCGCCACGATCTCAAAGCCTGTCGCAAGACACGCCAGAATGCCGAGCGGCTGGCGCGGTTCTTCCTTGGTTTTCCGTTCTTCGGTCACAGGTCTATTTTACCATATCCATGCCAAATGACGAACTATCGAAGAAATGCAGTAAAAAACATGCTTGACAGCTAAGTGCTTTATGTTACAATCCTTCGCGTGTGCCCTCATCGTCTAGTCAGGTCTAGGACACAGGCCTTTCAAGCCTGGTACATGGGTTCGAATCCCGTTGAGGGCATAAACTAACCCCGCTCTGCGCAAGAGCGGGGTTTTTGTTTGGATGGGAAATTGCTGACTAATCGTTGCCGTGCAGTTTTCTCGAAAAAGTGGTAGCTCCGCAGATTACAGTGACCGGTTCGGCTCGGAGCGGATTTCGAGCAATGTTACCCCGAAAGGCTGCACCGCGACGGTCCATTCGAGCGAATTCGCCGGCGTGGCAACGCGCTGCGCGGAAACGTCCAATTCCATGCGGCGGCGCAAGACGTCCAGGTCAGCGGGGAGGATGTGGTTCGGTGCGCCCAGGGCCACCCAGGCGTCGTACACGCTGCCGTGCTGCTGATCGAAGCGCGTCGTCTGCACGCGAGCAGATGCTCCCACACCATCCAGGCGCAGCGTGAACTCACGAGCAGGTCGCACATCGAACAGGTCGTAGATTTCACCCGGCTTCGCGGCGGCCAGCAAGCGGCTGTCGTTGGCGTCGGCGCGATAGTGGCAGTAGTTCCACAACAGGACGGCCAGCGTGCCATCGCGGCGGCGGGTGACCGCATACCCATCCCCTTCGGCCAGCGCTTCATCGCCCAGGCGCGAAAGGAACCAGTACCCGTGGTACGATGCCTTTTTCAAGCCCTGGACATTGACCAGTCCAAACCCGCCGTGGAAGGGCGTATCGCCCACCCGACATTCCTCGAAGATATCGCTGACCACCCAAAATGACAGCGAATCCATTAAACCACGCGCCCGCCAGTTGTTATCCACGATGAAGGCGGCCTCGAAGGCGGTATCGTGTACGGGGTCGCGCGGGCTAGGGCTGGAACTCCATTCGGTGTAGTGGCGCTCGATGCTGGGGAAGGCCGACTCGCGCAACAGCTTATCGCAGCCGCGCGCATCCACCAACAGGCGGTCGGGACCGTCCCAGGTCATGTACCCGTGTCCTTCCGGGTCGAACGGGTAGAAGGTGGGGTACGGATGCGTGGAGAAGAAATCGAGCGGCAGGTGGCGTTCGGCGCACGCCGCCAGGAATTCCTTCCCCCACGGCGGCTCGCCCACCGCGTCGCCAAAGCCGTGGCTGGCCGGGCCGCCGACCCGCAGGTGCGGATCAACGCGCTTGAGCGTGCGGGCAGTACGCGCGTAGAGTTCCATGTAGGCGTCGAAATCCGCGTCTTTCCAGAAGAACTTCAGACCCGGTTCGTTCCACACTTCAAAGTACCAACGGCGCACCTCGTCCAGCCCGTAGCGTTCGATGACGTGACGGATGTACTGCTCGATGAACCATTCCCAGCGTTCCCAATCCTTCGGCGGGGTGATATTGCCCTTCCACCAGAAGACGGTCTCTTCGCCGCTGGCAAGATCGTAGGGCATGAAGCCCAGTTCCACAAAAGGCCGGATGCCGATAGAAAGCCAGTGATCGTAGACCAGATCAACGTATTGCCAGTTGGCGATGGGTTGGCCGTTTTCTTCATGGTAGACCATCATATCTTCGTGAAACAGGCCATGCATACGGATGTATTGAAAGGGCATCTCGCGCTGCACCAGTTCCAGGTGCTTTTGGAAGTCGGCGCGCAGGGCCTCCCCCACCCGCCCACCGCCGACGCACACGCGCCAGTAGGGGGTGATGGATTGGCCGGGTTGTTGCAGGTTGATATTGATTTTCATGGTCGTCACCTCAAGCCGGAAGCTGCTTCAGGAACGCCTGTAAAGCGTCCATGAAGAGTGTGTACCTGTCGAACCGGATCAGGTGTCCCACATCGGGGATGGTGACGATGATCACATTGGGGTTCAACTCGCGCACTTTTGCGACGGCTTCCGGGGTCACGATCGCTCCCTGCTCCGGGTTGCCCGTGAAGAGTAACATAGGATGGGTGACGTTCTGGAGGGTTGTCCGCCAGTCCCATTCCTGAGCGTGCATTCTGGGCCTTAACACATCCAGAATCGTGGAATCGAGCTGCTTTTTGGATTCGCACATCGGTTGTAGCAGCTCTTCGGGCCAGGTGGGGTGATCCTTGCGGTATTGTGTCAGCAATTCTTCCAACGTCTGAGTGGCGAGGCTCTTGACCCACTTCCCCATAGGGTTCTCCGCGAGTTGTTCGGGAGTTGGCTCCGGCCAGGATAGTCGCCAGGCCGGGTCTTCCAGAAACAAGGCGCTAACCAGTTCTGGGAAACGCACCGCAAGCTGGTAAGTCACCGTCGCCCCCATCGAGTGCCCACCCACAATCGGGCGATTCAACCCCAGGGTGCGGATGAGTTCCGCCACATCGGCGGCCATGTCCACTTTTTCATCCGGCTGCACGCGCGCCGACAGGCCATGACCGCGCATATCCGGCATGATCACATCATAGTCAGCTTCGAGAGCGTGCGCCACGGGCGTCCAGCACAGGCCATTATCCGAAAAACCGTGGATCAACACCAGGGGACGTTTATCCCCTCGACCGGTGCGGGTGTAGTGAATCCGCACGCCATTGACCAGCAAATCCTCTTGTGTCCAGTGCGTGAGCATAGGGTTTCTCCTTATAGAGTTGATGAGAGTTTGAATTTAATCTTTCAATTTTCGGGGATCAATGCTAAAACGGGCCTTTTTGCCGGCCAGGCCGATCATGGGGCCAGGCATTCGTTTTCCGTTATTATCTGCGTTCCCGAAATAATCGGTGCATACTTTTTCGTCGGCATTGACTTCGGGCAGCTCGCTTTTGAAAACCACCTCCATCGTCAGATCGTCGCTGTTGATGTCAATCTCCATATCACAGACACAGCCATTTTTGTCAAATCCGCAAAACTCCTGCCACGTTGCCAAATCGAGGCACATTTCTGGTTCGGGATACATGACGCGCAGATAGCCGGGCGGCATTTTCACATAAGCATTGCCTTCAGCCTGGTTGTGTTCGTTCGGCAGGATGATGGCCGCCTCGCCGCATTGGTAGAACAGGTTGTTGAAGAATTTGTTCTCCCGCGAGGTTCCCCCGCGCTTGGGCCAGACCCGAAAGGCCACCACTTTGGCGAAAAAGCCGGCTTTGTCGCACTTGCCGATCAGGTTGTTGACCATTCGCAGCCGGTCGGTCCCCTCCAGGTAGATGCCATAGCCATTTCTGACATCCAGCTCGGTGGTCTTGTACCAGCCAGAAGAACCGGGTTCGGCGGGCACGGCCTGTTTATCGTAGCGGCCTTCGACATTCCAGATAATGTTGTTGTCAATCAGGTTCTCCGCGTCACGCGAGCACTCGATAAAGATGTGTTCGCGGGACTGGATGCCGTCAATGAACAGGTTCGATGTGATGCGGCAGTTCTCATTGCCCACGTCCAACCACAGCGCATCACAGCCGATGCACCCCTTGAAGACGTTCCGGCGGATGAGGGAATCCACCGCATGGTGGAGCTTGATGCCGCCGGCTTCCCAGGAAAGCTCCATACGCTGCCAACCCGTGCCAACGATGAGGTTGTCCTCGATGAGCATGTTGCGCACAAACATGCCGGCAATGCCGCAGACACCCACATCTTTGATCGTATTGCGCCGGATGATGGTATACCCGATGATTTGCCCCTCGTCGAAGGGATGATGCCAGCACTCATTGCCGCAGTCTATGCCGACAGCGTTTGACCAGTCAATGGTGCAGTCCTCGATGATCCAGTGATGGCCGCGATAACAGGAAAGGGAACCGCGCTGTGGAACGGGCGCGCCGGTCGCTGCATGGGCCAGCGTCAGACCTTTAACGCGGATGTAGGACAGGAAAGGCTCTTTCGGGGCAAAACACTGCTCGCGGTTGCTCAACTCGATGAGATGCTCCTGCGGGTCGGCGTCTCCGGCGAGGCGAATATGCACCTTCTGGCCGTTGGCTTCCACCCAGTACGTATTGTCACTTTGGCTCAACTGGTTGTACAGCGGGACCTGTTTCATCGGCTTTCCGTCTACAAACACCATCCCCCGGCGGTTGAGATAGGGCGTCATGTCCGTTTTGTCATATTCGATAAACAGCCGGTCGTGCAGGATGTTGACGGCGCAAAACGGGTTGTAGCCTTTGAAGTCCTCCGGGTTCAGTTCGATCTCCCAAACCTTGATCCCTTCCGTCGAAGGGGGAGCGGCCCTAAAACCGGCAAACAAGCGCCAGCCAACGCTGGGCTTGAAGTCTTTGACCTCCACGGAAGCTTTGATGATCACCGCTTCCCCCTGATAGGCTTCATAGCTGATCATCTTTTCAGGCCCCAGCCCGCCCAGGGCCGGCTGAACCGTCTCGCGGTATGTTCCGGCGTGGATCAGCACCCTGGTTCCTGGGGTAGCCACCTGGGCCGCGGCGTTGATGGTTTTGAAGGGGTGTGACATTGTACCATCGTTCTGATCGGAGGCATGTGGATGATTATTGTCCACGTGGATTTCACGATCGTATTGCTGTTCGACCTCCCAGAACGCAAACATGTGCCCATTGGGAAGCTGGGCAGAAAAATCCTCTTGTTCGGCCATCTCCATTATCCTTTCTATCAAGGTTGACAATCACAGCTCGCGCCGAAATCCTCCGGCCCCAGGCTCTTGGGAATGGTCAGGGCGTCACGCAGCGCAAAGTACGCCGGTTTGGGGCGATACAGCTTGTCAAAGATGAGCGCGTGATCGAAACCGGGGTTGGCATCGGGAATCCACGAATAGCGATCGGTGAAGCCCCATAACACGAAAGCGGTGCAGTTTTCTTCGGCCAGACATACCTGTAGATACTCACGATACATATTCGCCTGTGTAGCCAACAGGCTATCGGAGGCATTGGACGGCAGGCGAATATCCAGCTCGGTGATGTGGACTTGCAGTCCCAGTTCGCCCAGGCGCTGGATATTGCGTTGCACGTCCTCCGGTTTGGGCGCAGCGCCGACGACCAGGTGCATCTGCAAGCCCACGCCGTGGATCGGCACGCCGCGCTCCACCAATCCCTTGACCAGGGCATACACCTGATCGGATTTCGCGCCCATCCCCTCAGCGCCATAATCGTTGTAGAACAACAGTGCAGCGGGATCGGCCTCGTGCGCCCAGATGAAGGCTTTGTCAATGAAGTCAGGCCCCAAACCAGCAGACCACGCCGTCTGGCGCAATGGCCCACCGGTGGCGCTGTCGCTGATGGCCTCGTTGAGCACATCCCAATAGGCGACGTGCCCTTTATAGCGGCCCACGATGGTAGTAATGTGATCGTGGATGATCTGCTCCCACTGCTTCGGGGTGAAGGTCGCGTTTTCAATCCAGGCCGGCATGGACTGGTGCCAGAGCAGCGTGTGTCCGCGCACTTTCATCCCCTGCGCTTCGGCGAACGCAACGATCGTGTCCGCGCCCTCAAAAGTGTATTGTTCCGCCCCTGGATGGATCGCATAGAATTTGAAGGCGTTTTCGGTGACGAGGATATTGAACTCGCGGCCCAGCACTTCGCCGTAGACCGGATCACAGCGCAAATGCTGCGGTTCGACCGCGCCGCCGATGTAGATGCCGCGCGCGTCGGCCAGGTCGCGCAACGGCGGATCGGTGGGGGTGTAGTCGCTATCCAGCCCGGTGAGGATCGCCACGCCGGCGCTGTCGGGCGGCGCGATGACGCTGAGCTTGTGGATATGCAGCGTATTGTTCGGGCGCACACTGGCCCCGAAGTAGGCCCACCCGGCGGGCAAAATGCCGGGATCAGGCAACTGCCCGACCTCTTTACCGTTGGCGCGCACCACCAGCGTGCTGCCGACGCGCCGCAGCTCCAATTCCACCTGCCCCGACAACCCTTCAGCGGGGAAGGTTTGCTTCACACGCGGCATAAAGCTGCTCCCGTCGTAAAAATAGACGGCGACGTTGCCCTCTTCAAGGCCCACGTCAAGCTTGTTCGTCTCGTTCCACCAATCCCCCGCGCCCGGCTTGCCGACCAGCGAAAATGCCGCCAGATTGTCGGCGTCGGCGGAGACCGTCGCGGCCACGCCGAAATCGCCATCCGCTTGCACGCGCGGTCCATACGTGTTGAGGTATGCGCGGAATTCGCTGCCTGTGCCGATGTCGAGCACGCCATTCGCGGCGCCAATCCAGCCGGTGCAGGCCCACGAGGGATCGGCGGTGAGATTCTCGCCGCCAGCGATGGGTTTCCAGGCGTCGGCGGGAGCGCAGGCAGTGAGGATGAGCGCCATCCCCAAAATCACATAGCTGATATATTTTTTCATGATATTGTCTTTCTTGAGGGATATTTTTTACCACAGAGACCACAGAATTCACAGAGAACCCCAAAAATTCTCCGTGATCTCTGTGGTCTCTGTGGCTTCTGTCTTAACCTTTAATAGCGCCGGCAAGGGTGGAAACGAAATACTTCTGACTGTAAGCATAAAGGGCCAACGGCACCAACGCCGCCACAATCGCCGCTGTGCGCACAACCGGTAGGGCAAACACATCAGCCACCTGCTGTTGGTTCAAATTGGCGATGGCGGGCATCAGCAGGCGTTTGTTCACGTCGCTGATGATGATTTGCGGCCATAACAGCGCGTTCCAGGTGCCGCGCAGCGAAAGGGTTGCAATGACGCCGATCCCGGCTTTCGCATTCGGCAGCACAATCCTGAAAAACAAATCGAACTCATTGGCGCCATCCATCCGCGCGGCTTCCATCATCTCAGTGGGGATGCCGAGCATAAACTGGCGCATCAGAAAGATACCAAAGGCGCCGCCGCCCACGCCGGGCAGGATCAGCCCCCAATAGTTATCAATCAACTTCAGGTCGCGCATTACGATGAACTGCGGCACCAACATCGTGGCGGTGGGCAGCAGCATAATGCCGATGATGATGGAGAACAGGACGTCTCGACCGGGAAAGCGCAACTTGGCTAAGGCGTAGCCTGATAGCGTACACGCCAGCGTGCTCAACACCGTCGTCGCCACTGCTATCCATACCGAATTCACGACGTAGTTCTGAAAATGGTATTTTTCACTGACCATCAACTGGTAGAATTGCGTGCTAAATTTCGCCGGTATGGGGGTCAGGGGGTTCATCACCGCATCAATCTTGTTAAATGTCGAACCTACAATGCACAGGAAAGGCCAGATGAAGATCAACGCCAGGATCGCGGCCAGGGTCGTGGCCAGAATGGCCCGCAAGCGAAAAAGGCCAATTTTTGATCGAACATCGGAACCCCGTCCGGAGGTTGTATAACGTGTAAGCGCCGACGTTGCCATTATGCTTCCTCCTTTCCAAGTCTGAATTCATAGAGCCTTAATTGCAAAATGGTGATCACGACCGCGATGAAAAAGACCAGCCAGCCAATGGCCGTGGCATAGCCCATCCTGAATTGTCCGAAGGCCATCTGTTGGATATGGGTCATGAAGAACCAGCCTTTTCCTCGCGCCCCGCCGCCTGTCCCCAAGAAGACATACGGCACCTCAAAATTCATCAGCGACCCCGCCGCGGCGGTAATCGAGATATAGGCAAAGACCGGTTTGAGCAGCGGCAAAATGATGTAGCGGGCGCGTTGCCAGGGCGACGCGCCATCCACGATGGCCGCTTCAATAATCTCATCACCGATCCCGCTCATCCCCGCGATGAGGAACACGGCGTGATTGCCCATCCATTGCCAAAAGGCGATCACCAACAAGTTGGGAATGATAAACTGCGCCAGGCCAGCCCAGTCAACGCGCGGGCCGCCAAAGGCGACCAGGAGAGCATTGGCAAACCCGTGTGTCTTGCTGAAAAACCACCCGCCGATGATGCCCATCGTCACACCTGGAAGGACGGAAGGAATGAAAAACAAGGTGCGCCATAGGCTCTTGGCCTTGAGCGCCGGGGAGGTCAGGAGCAAAGCCAGTACAAACGCGCAGGGCAATTGTGTCGCCAGACTTCCTACGGTGAAGTAGACAAAGTTTTTGAGCGCTATCCCCATGCGCGAGTCATTGGTCAACGCTTCGACAAAGTTGGCTAATCCGACCCACTCCCATTTGCCGGTGTAGCCTAAAGACTCCTGAAACCCCATCACGACGGCGCGCAACATTGGGTAGAGTGTGAAGATCGCAAAGGTGATGAAGAAAGGGGCGACGAACAGATAGGGGGTCCATTTCGTCTGATCGGAAAAGAATTTTTGCACCGAAGAATGTCTCTTTGTTGGTCCTGGAACAGCAATACTTGCCATCAATGCCTCCTTCAAAATAACCAAGAAATCATTCAGCCTTTAATTGCTCCGGCCAGGGTGGATACAAAGTGGCGCTGGCTGTAGGCATACAAGGCCAGAGGGACTATCGCAGCCACCAGGGAAGCCGTCCGTACAACGTGGATCGCCCAGACCTCGACCATCATGTTGTTGTGCAGCGCGATTTGGGGCATCAAGAGCTGCCGGGCAGGGTCCGTGATGATGAGCTGCGGCCATAACAACGCGTTCCAATTGCCGCGCAGCGAAAGGGTCGCAATGACGCCGATGCCGGCTTTGGCGTTTGGCAACACAATCCGGGAGAATAACGCGAACTCATTGGCGCCATCCATCCGCGCGGCTTCCAGCATCTCGGTGGGGATATTGAGCATAAACTGGCGCATCAGAAAAATCCCAAAGGCGCCGCCGCCCACGCCGGGCAAGATCAGCCCCCAATAGCTATTCACCAACTTCAGCTCGCGCATCACGACGAACTGCGGGACCAACATCGTGGCGGTGGGCAGCAGCATCACCCCGATGATGATGGAGAACAAGAGGCCGCGCCCTGGAAAACGCAGTTTAGCCAAAGCGTAGCCCGACAGGGTACTCGCCAGGGCGCTGAGTACCGTTGTGCTGACGCTCACGACGACCGAATTCATAATGTAATCCTGAAAGTGATACTTTTCACCAAGCATCAACTGGTAGAACTGCAAACTGAATTTGGCCGGAATCGGAATCAGCGGGTTCATCACCACATCAAGTTTATTGAACGTCGCCGCCAATATACACAAAAAAGGCCACACAAACACTAACGCAAGAATGGCGGCTATTGTGGTCGTCACAATGGCTCTCAAACGAAAAAGACCAATTTTTGGGCGCGCCTGGGGACGCTGCATAAATAGAGCTGGAGTCACCATTTTAGTTTCAATTATCCTTTAGAGAGCGCTTGTTCAGGTACAACGCACCCGGATGTAGATATTTGCCACAAGTGCGTTGCCTCGAATAATACTACTATACACAAAATTACCGGGGGAGCAACTCCCCACTCTCCCCCGGTTTGAACTCACCAAGCAACGCAGAAAGGGGCGGATGTACACACCCCAACTTGACTAAAACTTGTTCTTCTCGATATCCGCGACAGCCTGATCGTAGGCCGCGTTGATGCACTCGTCAAGGGTGATTTCGCCAGCCCAGGCCGCGCTAAATTGCGAACCCCATGCTGACGTGACCAGGCTTGTTGTCCACTGTTCGGAGTAACTGGGCAGGCGGTTGGCCGCATCAATGAAGATTTCACCGGCAACTTGCCCGCCAAGATACTCGGTGGGTTTGTGGAAGATTTCATTATCCCAGGCGCCCTTCACAGGCGGCAAAATCCCGGTATCCACAAATCGCTGCGCCAGTTGGCCCGCGCCATTCTCAAAGTACACGTACAGCAGCACGTTGATGGCCAGGTCGGCAATCTTGCACAGCTTCGGTACGGAGGCGCTGGTGCCGCCCCAAGAGGTGGTGCGTGGCGAATTCGCCGTCATGCCGGGCAAACTCGTCATCCGCATGGGCGAATCGGCCAACCATGCCTTATCCTCAGCGGTACCCTGGAAGTGGATGCCGTACAACCAGTCAGGGCAGAACTGCGCCAACACCTGACCCTCTTTGACCATCGCCACCTGGTTGCCCCAGTCAATATCCATATGATAATCGTGGAAGCGCATCCAGTCGGCGGCGGCTTCTTTCAAGCCTGGGTCCTTCAACATCGGCTCGCCATTGGCATTCGTCCACCATATACCTTTGTCCATCATCCGCGCCGGCAGGTTGGTGCAGCTCAAGCAGTCCATGATAACAGCGCGCGGGCGGCCATCCGGCATCTTCATATCCGTCTTCTTCGCGACTTCCTTGGCGGCGTCGAGGAATTTGCTATAGGTATCCACGGTCGCCATGTCAATGCCAAACTCCTTCCACGCGCGATCATGGTACAGCATCACCACCGGATGCACATCATGGGGTGCGCCATAATACTTGCCATCCTTGCTATAGCGGTCAAACCGAGTCGTCAATACCTGGTTTGCGTAGGGGCTGGCCTGGAGTGCGGGTTTCAGGTCAATGAAAGGAATGATGCTGTCATCACCCTTCAAGAATTTGACGACGTCATCCGCGTTTTGCTCGATAATGTCAGGGAACCCACTGCCAGCCATCAGGGTAGCCGGGAACTTCTGCGTCATCGCATCGCGGGACATCATCTCGTAGGAGAGCTTGATGTTGAACTTATCTTGAATCTCATTCACACGCCGATCATACTCCGGCTTGTGGTTCTCGGCCTGGAACCAAAACAAGAACGGAACGGGTTCGGCTTTGGCCGGAACACCAGTGGGCGCTGCTTCCTGGGTTGCCGGGGCCGCGGCGGGTTTGCCACATGCGGCCAATACCACACTCGCGCCTGCCAGACCGGCAAGCTGCAAAAACTCACGACGGCTTAAACGTTTCTCGTCCATTTGTTCTCCTCCATAGTGAATAGAATGATCATTGGATTGTGATGCTTAGGTATATCGTAACGCTTGATGCTGAGCCTTAGCAAATTTCTCGGCTCAATTCCATGTCTTACCTCCTTTCATTCAATCATGATCGCTTCCGAAGAAGACTCAAAATGCACTGTCCCTCACACGTTCATCGCTGGGGTTGAATTTGAGAGCGAAAAAAGCTCTGTTAAGGTCGCGTCGCCTCACGGCCATAGACCTCATTGTGATGGGTCACAATTTAACTATAACATAATTCTCTTTTGGAGTCAAGACCCAATTCGTTAAATCGGGGATATTTTTCGTGTTTTGATATACGTTGTGCGCGAAAAATACCAAAGTATGCGAAAAAACCAAAAGAACCTATTGCATCTCGCGCATAGTTAGTGTATAATAATAGAGCTTTATTGTGACGGGTCACAATTTCAGCCCTCCTAGAGGTATGCGTATGTCTGATACACAAACAAAGCGCGCCACACTCCACGATGTCGCCGAATTGTCCGGTGTCTCGTATCAAACCGTCTCGCGCGTCATCAACAACCATCCCAATGTCGCCGGAAAAACGCGCGCTAAGGTTTTGCAGGCGATTCAAGAACTTGAGTATCGTCCCAACCCGGCAGCGCAGGTGCTTGCCACCGGTCGTTCGTACATATTGCAACTTCTCATGTTCGATATCCGCTACAGCGACCCGTTTCCGGCTATGCTTTATTGGGCGAAAAAAATGGGCTACACACTGGTAATCTCGGAGATCAGTCCCGTGGCCAGTAGAAAAGAAGTCAGTAGTTTTTTGGAAGACCTGGCTACGCGCATGATTGATGGGCTAATTATCTATACACCACTCCCGCCCCTCTCTTATGAGGAGATGAACGAGTTTTGTCGGGGTATACCGTTTGTTCTGGTCGGGGCTGAACCCGGCGTCAGAGCGCCCTCGGTCGTCTTTGATCAACGTCATGGTTCAAAACTTGCGCTGCAACACCTGCTCGATTTGGGACATCGGCAAATCGCGGAAATTACCGGCCCTCGCGCGCATGTTGATGCGCGGTTACGCCATGAGACGCTGGTCACGACCTTACAGGCGCACGGTATAACGCCTGGGCCAAGTGTAGAAGGAGATTTTGAAGTCCCTAGCGGCTATGCGGGGGCCAAAAAGTTACTGGATAGTGGGGAACCGTTTACGGCGCTTTTTGTCGCCAATGACCGCATGGCGTTAGGCGCCTTGTGCGCCTTGCATGAACACGGCATCAAGGTCCCCAACGAAGTCTCCATCGTCGGGTTCGATGATATGGGCGAAGCGGCCTATTTTACGCCGCCCTTGACCACCGTTCGGCAAGACCTCAATGCTCTGGCGCACCAAAGCGTCGAATACCTCGTCTCTATGATTAAAAATCCAGAGACGCCTGTGCAACAGCGCAATTTGTACCCGGAGCTGATTGTGCGGAAAAGCACGGCGCCCGTCGCCAAGAACCGGAGCCGCTAACCCATCTGGCTAAACCGCCGCACATATTCAGCATTGATCGCCACCTGATCCTCATATTCGGGGTACATTCCCACGATCACGGCATCGTTGGGCTTGATCTCGCGGAACGCCGCTGCAAACGCGGCCTCCACCCATTCGGGCCGGTCGCACAGCCGCCCCGCCGCCAGGATTTTGAACGCCAGACACGGCTTGTCCGTCCCACGCATCGCTTTGTACATGCGCGGCGGATCGCTTTCCAGATAGACTTCTTTAGGCGGCAGCGGCACATGGCCGAGCAGCGCCTTGAGTTCCTCCGGGCTGCGATGCCGTTCGTAGACGCAGCACATGAAGAAATCCACGTCCCACCCGGCGGAAACAATATGATCTACCACGTCGGGAATGTGCGTGGAGACGCCCACCAGCACGCCGGCGTCGCGGATGCGCTTGCAATACTCACGCGCTTTGTCCATCTGCCCCGTCTTCCAGAACACATCGGTCACTTCGCCGTGGTGCGCCACGCCGATAGTTCCGCCGGCAACGAGACGTTCAAGCATATCCGGGTCCTGTTCGCTGTCGCTCGCCAGGGCGATGTAGTGCATTGTGCCGCCGTTTGCGACGTAGGTCTGGTAGGCTTCCAGATTCACCGGGCCGGATTGCCAGGTGTTGACGCCGTGCAGTTCACACTGGCGCAGCGTCTCCTGGATGCGCTCCGCCGTGAAATAGCGCCGCATTTGCATATTGACGAAGCGCGACAGGTGCGAGCCGCCGTTGATGGGGTTCGCGCCGAGGATCAGACGCGACACGGTATAGTTCCCGAAGGGGATGTGGGGCATAGTGGATGGTGGTGCATCAAACATTAAAAACCTCCTGAAGCGTTCCAACGTTATGTTCTGGTGTACGATGTTCTATCAGACAGTTACGAGAAGACGAGCAGCTCATGGTCCGTGATGGCGGGGAGTTCGACGGTGGCCTGACCGTCGGCCATGTGAACAGGCAGCTTGAGCGTGCTCACCTGTAATGAAACGTGCTGCGGCTTAAAACCGTCGTCCAGCCGCAAGGTGATCCGTATCGGCCCGACGGGCAACACCTCTTCAATGTAGCCGGGCCAGGCGCGGCAGGCGCTCAGGTTGACGATGTGAAGAATGAAGCGCCCCTCTTGGCGATAGAGGTGACAATCGAGGTAACCCGGCCCCTCGACGGTGAGGGGGAGAGCATCGCGCGCCGCCCAACGGACAGCGTTTGCCAGCAGGTCGCCATGATCTGGCAGATGTTGGCGGCCATAACAACGATCAATGTCGGCTGCGAAGTAGACGATGCGCCCACCGGCAGGGTGCTCACGCACAACAATGGCCGGGATATCCGTCCGCGGTTCGTGCATCCAACTGAACTCCGGCGGGTAGATGGGGAACGCGGGGATGTGGGTAGCGAGTACATCCACGCCGGCATCCAGCGTGATGCCTTCCAGTGTGCCGCCAAAGGCGACGATGTCGGTTTCGTCGAATCCCGCCAGGATACGATGCCGGGGTGTATCCCCTGCGGCACTCGCCGCCTGGTTCAGCTCCGGCAGCAGACGCAGGTACGTATGCGCCGCATAGTTCTCCCAATTCGATGTGTGCTCGCCTGCCACACCGTAGCGTTTGCCGGTACGGTCAATGCCGAGTAGATTGTCCAACGCCGGTCGGGGGCGTGGATCCCCCCAGGCATCGAAGCTGCCGCTGCGTCCGGTGACGACGAGGTTGCCGCCATTGGCGACGAAGGCATGGAGCGCGTTGGCCTGCGCGACGGTCAGCGCGGCGAGATCGGGCAGGATCAGCACAGCGAAACGCCTGGCATCCCGTGCGATGTGATCAGCGTGGACGGGCAGGTAGGGGATGCGCGCCCGCGTCAGCGCCAGGGAGAAGCCCTGCCAGGGCAACTGTACCCTTTCCCGAACATCATCGCGCCCGTAAAAGTCAATGTTTTCCTGCGACCACAGCATACCCACGTTGGCGACCGGCTCGCGGTCGTAGAGGTAGGCTTCGTTGGCGGCGTGCCACCGCATGAGCGGCTCAACCGTGGAGAACTGCCGCCGGTCGTCCTGGCGCGCGCCGATGTGATGCCACCACGGCGAGATACTCCCCGCAAAACCATCGAGCATCCAGTAGCGCGTCTCCCGGGGTGGATTGGCAGCCTTGCGGAAGGTGTGCTCGCCCCGCACGTAGGTCGCCATACTCTCCGGGACCAATTTATCCCATCCTAATACCCCGTGCAGCAGCTTGCCGCTCAACCCGTTCTGCTCAAAACCGGTGAATTCATCCCGTGATTGTTGATCGCTCATCATCATCTGCGACCGTGCGGCGACTTCCTTGAGATCGCAGAAGGCAAGATGCGAGCGCATAGGATTTCCATGGATCATACCGAGCCAGAGACAGTCAGGGCCGCCGCGCGCCCGAGTTGTGCGGTTGTTCAGCTCCCAGTTTGCTATCCGGCAGCGATAGCTCCACGTGATCCACTGCCGGTAAACCGGATTGTCCCAGTTGGCGACGGCAGGCAGCGCATGGCCGGTGTCCTCACGGAACTTCCGTTGGCACGACTCGCATTGGCAGATGCAATCACGGCCTGCGCCGGTCCAGCTATTGTCGGTGAACCCGTCAGGATGATACAGGTCAATGATTTCGCGCAGGACATTGGGCAGATAGACTTTGTAATAGTCACTGTTAACACACGTAAGGTAGTGATCGCCCACGCGATAGGGATCTCCGGTCGCATCCACCACAAACCAGTCGGGATGCATCCGGTAAAAGCGCTCGTCAACGCGATTTGAGTCCATCCGCGCCAGCACGGTCAGCCCTTCGGCGCGAGCAAGGGCCACAATCTCGCCGAACAAGTCGCGGTCGCCCAAAGACGCGGCGCGATAGTGCAGCGCAAAGCGACTCGGGTAGAAAGCAACAATGCCGCCCGCGTTGACGATGACCCCCTGAACGGCAGTACGCCGCCAGTAATCACGCCACCACGTGGCATCATAATCGAGCGGGTCCAATTCGTTCAAATTCGTCTGCCCCCAACGTCGGGTGCGTGTATACCAGGGTCTATGTTGTTGCGCGCTCATCGGTTCCCCCAGAAGATTTGCTTGGATTGGCTGTATAGTACTACAAATTCCCACAGGCAAAAATCATTTTCACATTTTGTAATTCCTTAAAAGCTCACTATACTTCACGCACAATGCATCATTTCCACTTCTCAGGAGGTAACTATGCAACGGCAGTGTTTTGATAAGCAATGGCGTTTCCACTTTGGCGATCCGCACGAGTGGTGGGGGCACGTTGGCGATGTTTCCACCTGGCGTGTGGTGGATCTGCCCCACGATTGGAGCATCGAGCTGGAGCGCGACGCGGCGAATCCGAGCGGGGCGTCCGGCGGTTTCTTCGAGATGGGGCGTGGGTGGTATCACAAGACCTTCGATGCGCCGGAGACGTGGCGCGGGAAGAAGGTATTCGTCGAATTCGAAGGCGTCTACATGAACGCCGAGGTGTGGCTCAACGGGACGCTGCTGGGCCGCCACCCTTACGGTTACACCAGCTTCGTGTATGATCTCACGCCGTACCTCAACGTGGGCGGGGAGAACGTGCTGCGCGTGATGGTGGATAACAGCCACCAGCGCAACAGCCGGTGGTATTCCGGCTCCGGCATCTACCGTTATGTGTGGCTGATGGTCGCCGATCCGGTTCACGTGGTCGAGTGGGGCGTCTACGTCACCACGCCGGACGTTTCGCCGGAGAGCGCGCGGGTCCACGTAGAAACGTCGGTGGTGAATGGCACGGCGCAAGCCTGCGACGCCGTCGTCCGTACGAGCATCGTCGCGCCCGATGGCGCGGTGGCCGGCACGGCGGAAACCAACGCGGCGCTCGATCCGGGCGGCGCGGTCGTCTACGCGCAGGATGTGACCGTGGCGCAGCCGGCGTTGTGGTCGCCGGAAACGCCGTCTCTGTACTGGCTGGAAACGGTGGTGATGGCGGGCGACCGGATTGTGGACACCGCCACGACGCCGTTCGGCATCCGCAGCCTGCACTTCGACGCGCAGACGGGCTTCCTGCTCAACGGGCAGCCTACACTCCTCAAGGGCGGCTGCGTGCATCACGATAACGGTGTGATGGGGGCGGCGGCCTATCCCCGCTCGGAGGAGCGCAAGGTTGAAGTCCTCAAGGCCAGCGGCTTCAACGCGATCCGCTGCGCGCACAATCCGCCCTCGCCCGCGTTCTTGGATGCGTGTGACCGGCTGGGGATGTTGGTGATTGACGAAGCCTTCGACTGTTGGCGCGTGGGCAAGAATCCCGGCGACTATCACGCCAGCTTCGACGATTGGTGGCAGCGCGATCTCGACAGTATGCTCTACCGCGACCGCAATCATCCGAGCGTCATCATGTGGAGCATCGGCAACGAAGTCCACGAGCGCGCCGGAGAATCGAACGGCGTGGCGCTGGCGCGGATGCTGGCCGATCACGTGCGGGCGGTGGACCCGACACGCCCCGTCACCGCCGCGATCAACGGCTCGCACAACGCCTGGCCGTGGGAGCAGACCGACCCCGTGTTCGCCGCGCTGGATGTCGGCGGCTACAACTACCAGCACGGCCAGTATCGCCCCGACCACGAGCGGCTTCCGCAACGGGTGATGTACGGTTCGGAGTCCACAGCGAAGGAGGCTTTCGAGCACTGGATGGACGTGCTGGATTTGCCCTACGTCATCGGCGACTTCGTCTGGACGTCGCTGGATTACCTGGGCGAGGCCGGCATCGGGCGGACGTTCTTCGAGGACGAGCCGTTCACCTTCCTTGGCACGTATCCGTGGAACCAGGCCAATTGCGGCGACCTCGATCTGTGCGGCTTCAAGCGCCCGCAATCCTACTACCGCGACGTGCTGTGGGGGAGCGGCGACCCGCTCTACATCGCCGTGCATTACCCCGTCCCCGCAGGCAAAACGCAGAAGACCACCTACTGGGGTTGGCCGGACGTGGATGCAAACTGGACTTGGCCGGGCCGCGAGGGCGAGACGTTCCAGGTGGACGTCTACTCCGCGTGCGAGCAAGTCGAGCTGTTCCTCAACGGCGCGTCACTCGGCGTGCAACCGACCACGCGTGAGGAGCGGTTCACGGCGACGTTCTCCGTTCCCTACGCGCCCGGCGCGCTCAAGGCGGTAGGATACACCGGCGGGCGACCGGTTGCGGAGCGCGAACTCTGCACTGTTGGCGCGCCAACCGGCATCCGGCTCACGCCCGACCGTGATTGGCTCAAGGCTGAGGCCGGCGATCTCAGCTTTGTCACCGTCGAGGTGGTGGACGCGGAGGGGCGAATGCATCCCCACGCCGATCACCCGATCTTCTTCACCGTGATGGGCGCAGGGACGTTAGCCGCCGTCGGCAACGGCAACCCGGCCAGCGAGGAAGCCTACCAGGGCAACCAACGCCACGCCTATCGCGGGCGCTGTCTGGCGGTGGTGAAGGCGAACGACGCGCCGGGCGAAATCCGCTTGCGCGCCCAGGCCGACGGGTTGGAGGCGGCGGAGGTTGTCATCCAGGTAGGCGGCTGACTGACTCTTGCTGTTCAGTTGCTTCCGCTGGATCACAATCCAGCGGCGGATTATGATCCGCCACAAGCATGATATGAGGTAGCATGGCCCCGCTGTAACAGCGGGGCCGTGTCATGGTATGAAAAATCAGACCAGGTTTGCCAACCGCAGCAGCCGATCAGAATAGTTGCGCGCTTGCAGCGCCAACAGTTCGCGCGGCGCAGTCTGCGGCCACAGTTTGCGCCACAACAACAATTCACGTTGGAGCGGGGCCAAATCCAGGAGCAGGGCAGGCGGGACGTGCGCGGCGCTCCATTCGATGAATAAGGCCGCTTCGCGCAGCAGTTGCCCGACCAATTCGTCATACTGCGGGGAACTCGCCCGCGAGGAAATCCGCGCCAGGGTCGAAGCCAGATTGCCGATCTGCTGCGGCCAATCCAGATGCGTAAAACGTTCCCGGAACTGGGGTGAGTTTGTCATGCTTCCACCTCAAACGCTTGCCGCACAATGGCCTCAATCCGCGCGCGGAGCGCCGGATCCTGGACTTCCATAGAACGGTTATTCTGTTTTGGACGAATGTTGATCAAAGATTCAAAGCCAACTTCGCGTTCCAGCGGATACCAATCTGCGCCCCAAATGTCAGCTTGT
>Ga0208197_1000333_pt1 | contig 63551 bp, 46 predicted proteins | sample AD_JPNNA4_MetaG_FD_184444 | JGI IMG/M metagenome (GOLD analysis project Ga0208197, IMG submission 184444) | Active sludge microbial communities of municipal wastewater-treating anaerobic digesters from Japan - AD_JPNNA4_MetaG (SPAdes) (version 2) | ecosystem: Engineered > Bioreactor > Anaerobic...
TAGAGCCCAATCTCAAACCTGTCGCGAAGATGAGCTTGCAGAACAGCTTTCGAGCCACATCCCGACAGAGGTTCCCCTCAAAACCCGTACCAGAACGCTCACTGAGAATTGCTGATTCCGGAGAGTGGCGATTGACTGACGGCCGAAGGGGTTGGTAGGATGGTCGGAGATGGCATGCGGGCGGGTCATCGGGCTTCACAAGCAGAGCGACGCCGGGGCAAGCAGCCGGACGAAAGGGGCGCGTTGTTCATGAGCTTCCGATCGCGATGGATCTTCGCCGTTTTCTGTTTTCTCCTGGTTTTCGCCACTCAGGCGCGTTCTGAGAAGGAAGACCCGCTGGCCGAGTTGCGGAAGCTCGCGGATGAGGGGAACGCAAAGGCCCAGGTGCGGCTCGGCATCTGCTGCCAGCACGGGAAAGGGACGGAAAAGGACCACGGGGAGGCCACCCGGTGGTTTGCCAAGGCCGTCGAGAAGGACGATCCCGACGGGCTTCTGCTGCTCGGCATCGCGTATTCCTCGGGTGAAGGAGTCGCCAAAGACAAGCAGAAGGCTGTCGAACTTCTGAAAAAGTCATCTCTGCTGGGGCATCCGATGGGCATGACGGTGTACGGCAGCACACTCGCCGACGAAGGAGAACTCGCCACCGGGGTCGCGTATCTGCAGGTCGGCACGCTTCGGCTTCTCGATACAGATCCCTCGACCGGCATGAAGTTCCTCGGAACCTTGGGCACCTACAAGGAAAAGATGTCCAAAGACCAGGTCGATCTCGTGAAAAAAATGGCCGACGAGCTCGAGGCCGGCACTCCGTATATCGAAACGATTCTCGGATATACGTTCCCCCTCGGACCGATGATTTTCACGCAGGCCGAGGCCGAGGCGATCGTCCGCGAGATCCAGCCCGAGGTGGAAAAAGCCGCTGGCAGGACGTTCAAGACGCCCCCGCTCGTATCGGTCTCTTCCCGTTTCGTGACCGCCAATTCGCTGTCGGACGACCTGTTTCCGCAGCTGCGCAACCTGTTCCCTCATCAGCCCGAGGCCTCGACCCGCCAGGCGGCGCTCCAGCAGTCGCTCACGATGGTCCAGTCGCTTCTCGGGAAATACGGATTTCACGACAAAACCCTGCACCTGCTTCCCCGCAACATGAGCCTGATGATGGAGAAGATCGGCATCAATGCCTCGTTCACACCGAACCTGGTTCGGGTGCTGGTCGCTCATGAAATGACGCACGCCCTGCAGGATCAGTATCTGAACCTGAAGGACACACTGCTGGGCATGACCGACCAGGAGGCCATGTCGGCGTTCAACGCCGTCATCGAGGGCCACGCCGTCTTCGTCCAAGACTCGCTGGGAACGGCGCTCGGGCTCGACCGCGAGGTGATGGAGTTCGCCCGTTTCCTGTCGGCCGGCGTCGATCCGAAGAAGGAAGAGTCAGAGGGCGACAATCTCCAGACATATAATAGGCGCTATTTTCAGGAAGTGTATCTCGGCGGGCGGAAGTTCATCGATGCGATCTGCCAGCTGCACGGGCGCAACCGCCTGTGGGACGTGCTCGAGAACCCGCCACTGCGCACCTCTGCGATCAGCTTTCCCGACACCTACACGTTCGGGAAGCAGACGCCGCGCCTGGATCTGAGCCCGATTCTCATGGGCATGGAAAGCCGGTTCGGCGGGGGGCCCTGGCAGGTCCAGCAAAGCGATCTCGGCGTCATGAAGCTCAAGGCACTCTATGGCGGGATGCCGGCCGAGAAGCTGAACGCGCTGCTGCCGCAGTTCATCGCGGTGCAGGGACTGGCGTTCGGCCACCCCAGCGCGGCGAGTCCCAACGGCCTGTCGCTGTTCTTCATGCGTGACGGAAGCGCCGTCCGGGACCTGATCGACAGCCTCGAGACGATGGGGCGCGAGAATCTGAAGCGGGCCTCGTCATCCGGCCAAGCCATCATCAAGGACATCCGGATCGGCGATCTTCAGGTGCCGGGCGCCGATATCGCGCGCCGGCTCAGCTTCAGCGTCGGCACCAACGAAAATAATATGACCAACTATGCCATGTACCGCGTGGGGTTCCGGTCGATCATGGTCGAGTTTGAGGACACCCATCTGAACCTGCCCGAACCGCGCGTGGCCGAGATCGCACTGGAGATCCGCGACCGGTTCATCGCGTTCCGGCGAAAACAGGCAGCCATGGCCGCGAGCAGCGGGCCATCGACGCCGGCGACCCCGGGAACGGCGCCCGCGGCGGCCGGGAAGGGAACCCCCGATATCCGTGACGAAGCGGATCTCAAGGCCGGCCTGCGCCACTTCAGCCGCAACGATTACCCGGCGGCCCGCGACAGCCTGCGGCAACTGCTCCAGCGGCAGCCGACCAACGCGCACGCCCGCTTCATGATGGCCGTGATGGCCGCACGCGAAAAACAGTTCGGCGAGGCCTGGAAGCACATCGAGATCGCCCGCCGCGCATCCCCCGGCAATGAAAAAATAGAGGCGTTCATCAAACGTCTGCAGGAAGTCGCCCCTCGCTGAACGGCGCGAGAAAAGCCAGGCCTTCAGATGCAGGCTGGCCCCCCTCTTCCTCGCGATTTTCGGAGAGGTTTTGCCAATTCCGGAACGCCATTCATCGAAAGGGCAAAATGCGGGGAATCGGGACCTGGCTGCGGGAATGCCTGCTCAGTCGCGCTTCGGACGCCAGCCGGGGCAGAACCGGTCGTAGAGGAACCAGGCCGCCAAAGCGACGACGAAAACGGCCCAGGGAACGAGATTCCAGGGTTCCGGCAGAAGCGGAGACAGGATACCGGCCAGTATCCCGCTTCCGAGGGCCATGAGCGGGAATTCGAGCAGGTAGCCTCCCCTCGCGCCGGGAAAAATCGTCATGCGTCGCATATCCGTAGCATACCACAGGCAATACGGCAGGAATGGATCCGCAGATACGGAAACGGGCAATTTTGTTTTCGATTTCATCTGCGTCATCTGCAGATCGGGAAGTGCTATACTTGCGACTGCTGCGACGTTCGAACCCGTTCATCGAGGAAGGCGGATTCATGGCTGTGACATCACCCGTTTCACGAGCGTTTTCCCTGCTGGCCGGTATCGCCCTGGCCGCAGGCTGCCTGGCCGTTCCGGCCGTGGCCCAGCAGATGTGGAAGTTGCCGGCCCCGCGGATCATAACGATCGTCGACTCGCCGCCGACGCCGACCGCCCGCGTCTCGCCGCGCGGCGGAAAGGTGTTGCTCATTCAGCATCGGAATCACGTGCCGCTTTCGGATCTCGCCCGACCGATCCTGCGGCTGGCCGGCATGAGATTTTACCGGGATTCGAACATGCGGCAACGCACGTCGTACATGACGGGCGGCAGCGTCCTCGACCTTGAATCCCTCCAGGCCGTCGAACTCCAGTTTCCCCCGGACGGGAAGGCCGGCTACCCCAGCTGGTCGCCGGACGGCAGGACCATCGCCGCGGTCATGTACACCCCCGGCGGCGCGGAACTGTGGAAGTTCGATCCCGCGTCGGGAAAGGGGCACTGCATCCTGCAGGGACTCAACGACCTTCTGGCCACCCCCTACCAGTGGGAATATCGGCCCGGGGACGCAACCGGAAGCTATTTTCTATTCGCATGTATCGTTCCACCGGACCGCGGCGACCCGCCGCAGGAACCGCCCGTTCCGCCGGGACCGGCCGCAGAAGAGGCATCGGGCAAGTTCGTCAAGGCACGCACCTTCCAGGACCTGCTCAAAACCTCGTTTCACGATGTGCAGTTCGCCCATTTCGCCACGTCGCAGTTCGTGCGCGTCGACATCGAGACGGCCTCGGCCACGCCGGTCGGCAAGCCCGACCTGTTCCGCCAGGGCGACATTTCGCCCGACGGTCGATATCTGCTGACGGACCGGCTGACCCAGCCGTTCTCCCACGTCGTTCCGGCCGACCTGGCCGGGCACGTGCTCGAGATCCGCGATGCATCGTCGGGAGCGCTCCTGCGCATCATCGCCAACCTGCCGGCCGGCGAACAGATTCCGATCAACGGCGTCGCGACGGGCCCTCGGTCGGTGCAGTGGATGCCTCTCATGCCTGCGACGCTGTTCTGGGCCGAGGCGCTCGACGGCGGTGACCCGCTCGCCACGGCCGCGTTCCGCGACCGACTCTTCACGCAGGCCCCGTTCGACGCGGGCCCGACGCCGGTAACCGACCTGCCGCAACGGTTCAGCGGCGCCGACTGGCTCGACGCGCCAGGAAAGGCGCTGATCACGGATGTGGATGAGGAAAACGAATGGCTGACAACCAGAGTGTTCGACATCAACCGGCCCGCGCCGGCGTCGTCCTGTCCTCTTCTGGTCTCGAGATCGGTCAACGACGAGTATAACGATCCCGGCACGCCACTGGCGGAAACGCTCCCCGACGGCCGGCGCGTGGCACGAATCCGTAACTCCTGCATCTGGCTGAGCGGCGACGGGGCGACACCGGACGGCAACTACCCATTCCTGCGCTCGTTCAACCTCGAGACCCGCGCCGTGACCGAGCTGTTCCGGGCCGCTTCGGGAACGTACGAGTCGGTCGTGGACATCGCCGACGCATCTGCCACGGCACTCGTCACGAAGTTCGAAACCCCCGCCCTTTCTCCCAACTACCGACTCGTTCCGCTTTCCGGGAGTTCCGCCACCGAGGCCGTGCAGATCACCAAATTCACCGATCCCGCGCCGGAGCTGACCGCCATCCGGAAAGAAGTGATCCGCTATTCCCGCGCCGACGGCATTCCCCTGTCCGGCACCCTGTATTATCCTGTAGGCTATACGAGCGGAACACGCGTTCCGACCGTCCTCTGGGCGTATCCTCGCGAATACACCGCAACCGACACCGCGGCTCAGGTGCGGGCGGAGCCGAACCGGTTCACGCGGCCCCAGGGCGCTTCGATCCTGTTCATGCTGCTGAACGGGTATGCCGTGCTGATGGATGCGGAGATTCCCGTCGTGGGCAAGCCTCGCGAAGCGAACGACACCTTCGTCGAGCAGATCACGGCGGGAGCGAAAGCCGCCGTCGACGAACTCGTGCGCCGGGGCGTCTCGGAACCGCACCGGATCGCGGTTGCCGGCCACAGCTACGGGGCGGCCATGGTGGCCAACCTGCTGGCCCACACCGATCTGTTCGCCGCTGGCATCGCGCGCAGCGGCGCATACAACCGCACGCTGACGCCGTTCGGCTTCCAGGGAGAGCGCCGCACCTACTGGCAGGCTCCCGACGTCTACCACCGCCTGTCCGCCTTTTCCTACGCCGACCGGATTACGGAACCGCTCCTGCTGCTGCACGGCGAACTCGACGAGAACACCGGAACGTTCCCCATCCAGAGCGAGCGATTGTTCGCAGCCGTCCGGGGTCACGGCGGCACCGTCCGCCACGTCGTTCTCCCCTTCGAGGGCCACGGCTACCGTTCGCGGGAGGGCATCATGCAGGCCCTTGCCGAGATGGAGGAGTGGCTCGACCGGCATCTGAAGCGGCACGCGACCGCGGCTCCCGCGGCGATCTCTACCGCCTCTGGCGCGCTCCCGGCACCTGCCTCGGAGCCCCGATGAGCCGGCAGATTGGCGACGAATCCTTTTGATATATATGAATAAATATATATTTACGTTCGCGGTTTTATCGTTTCTCCTGTTCCCGCGGGCTGCCAATGCCCAGAGCGGAGCGGAAATCCGCATGCATGGGACGATCGAGGCCGACGACGCGGAACTGGGCTTCAAGCTGGCCGGCCGCCTGGCCGAACGGCTCGTCTCGGAAGGCGACCCCGTGACCGCGGGGCAGGTTCTCGCGCGGCTCGACACGGCCGAGCTCGAGCAGGAATACGGGATGCGCCGCGGCGAGCTCGAGGCCGCCGAAGCGGCCCTCGCCGATCTCCTCGCCGGCTCGCGTCCGGAAGAGATCGCCCAGGCCGAAGCGGCCCACCTGAGGGCGCGGGCCGTGCTGGACGAACTGTGCGCGGGCTCGAGGGCCGCCGACATCTCGGTCGCCGAAGCCGCCGCCCGACGCGCGCGCGCCGACCGGGAGCAGGCCGAACGCGATCTCGCCAGGATCAGAACCCTTCACGCAAAACAGACCGTCACCAACCAGGATCTCGAACGAGCCGAAACGGCCGAACGGACCGCCGCAGAGCGCCAGAACGAAGCCGAAGCCCGACTGAGGCTCGTCCGGGAAGGCCCCCGCGCCGAGCAGATCGAGCAGGCACGACAGGCCGAAGCCGAAGCATCGCAACGGCTCGCCCTTCTCCGACGAGGCCCTCGGACGGACCTGGTCGCACAGGCCCAGGCGCGCGTCCGCATCGCAAGCCACGCCGTTTCCCTCGCCCGCATCCGGCTCGACAACGGCACCCTCGTCTCCCCCGTCGCGGGCACGGTTCTCGCGCACCACGCGGAGCCGGGCGAGTTCCTTGCGGCCGGCACGCCGGTCGTCACCGTCGCCCCGCTCGACCGCCTCTGGATGCGCGCCTATCTTCCCGAAACCGATCTCGGGCGGGTCGTCCTGGGTCAGGCGGCGTCGGTCACGATCGACACCTGGCCGGACAGATCGTACCCCGGCACGCTGTCGTTCATCTCGCAGCAGACCGAATTCACCCCGAAAACGATCCAGACCGACAAGGAGCGGATCACACTCGTCTACCGCGTGAAGATCCGGCTCGACAATCCTGCCGGCGAGCTCAAGCCCGGCATGCCGGCCGTCGTGACCCTGCAGGCACGCTGATGCCGTCGACGCCGGCCGTCGCGATCCGTCTCGATGGCCTGACCAAATCGTTCGGCACCGTCACGGCGGTGGACCGGCTCACGCTGACCGTCGACGCGGGGGAAATTTTCGGTCTCGTCGGCCCGGACGGGGCCGGCAAGACGACCTGCCTCCGCATGCTGGCCGCCATCGTCTCACCCACTTTGGGTTCGGCCCATGTCAACGGCCGCCATATCGTCGACGAGGGCGATCGGTTGAAACACGAAATCGGCTACATGAGCCAAAAGTTCGGTCTTTACACCGACCTGACAGTTCTCGAAAACCTCGATTTCTACGCCGACCTGTACGGCGTTCCCTCATCCGCCCGCCCCGCGGCATACGATCGGCTGCTGGGCTTCAGCCGGCTTCTGCCGTTCAAGGACCGACGGGCAGGCCATCTTTCGGGAGGCATGAAGCAGAAACTGGGCCTGGCCTGCGCGCTGGTTCACACGCCGCGCGTCCTCCTGCTCGACGAGCCGACGAACGGCATCGACCCTGTCTCGCGCCGCGATTTCTGGCGCATTCTCACGGGGCTTCGCCGGGAGGGCGTCACCATTCTCGTCTCGACGGCCTATCTCGACGAGGCCGAGCGATGCCACCGGCTCGCCATGCTCCATGAAGGGCGCCTTCTGGCCCTTGGCACGCCGGCCGAGATGAGGGCCCTGATGCCGGGCACGCTCCTGGAACTGGTCGTTCCCTCTGCCCGAAGGGCGGCGGCCGTATTGAAACCGCATTTTCCCGCCGGCCGCGTCAACGCGTTCGGGGACCGGATCCACCTCGTCACGAGCGATCCCGGCAACGACGTTCGGGCAGCGTATGACAGGCTTTTCGGGGCAGGCCTGCCGGTCAGGGAGCATCGGGAGATCTCCCCCACCCTGGAAGACGTGTTCGTCGCCCTCGTCACGAGCAACGGCCGCGAAGGGAGCGCAGCTCATGCCGTCTGACGTCTTGCGCCCAGCCGTCGAAGTCGAATCGCTTTCGAAGCGGTTCGGCGAGTTCGTGGCGGTGAACCGCCTCAGTTTTTCGGTGGCGCCGGGCGAGGTCTTCGGGTTTCTCGGGCCGAACGGTGCCGGGAAGAGCACGACGATCCGCATGCTGTGCGGCCTGCTCGAGCCCGACGAAGGCCGCGGCACCGTCGGCGGCCTCGATATCGCCACACAGCCCGAGGCGATCAAGGCAGCCATCGGCTACATGAGCCAGCGATTCTCGCTGTACGAAGACCTGACGGTCGAGGAGAATCTCGATCTATATTCTGGAATATATGGTGTTCCCGTCTCACAGCGGAGCGCCCGGAAAACCCGGGCGATCGAGATGGCCGGGCTCGGCCGGCACCGGCGCAGCATGACCCGCGACCTGGCGGGAGGCTGGAAGCAGCGGCTCGCGCTGGGGTGTGCGATCATGCACGAGCCCCGCATCCTGTTCCTCGACGAGCCCACATCCGGGGTTGATCCCCTGAGCCGTCGCCGGTTCTGGGACCTCATCGCCGAGCTTGCCGCCGACGGCGTGACGGTTTTCGTGACGACCCATTTCATGGACGAGGCCGAATACTGCGACCGTCTGGCGCTGATCTATCACGGCGACATGATCGCCCACGGCTCCCCGGCCGACCTGAAGCGGGATCACGTGGCGGGCCTGTATGAACTCAGGTGCGGCGCACTCGAAGTGGCGCTGGAACTGGTTTCCTCGTTTCCGGAGGTGCGCGATGCGGCGCCGTTCGGGGCGACGCTGCATTTCACGCCCCGCCCGGCGGCGGACGTCTCGGCCGTCGGCGCCAGACTGCGCTCGGCGGGCATCGCCGATGCCGTCATCACGCCGATCCGACCGTCGCTCGAGGACGTGTTCGTCGAGTTGATCGAAGCCGACAATCGAGCCCGGGCGGGCCGGGACTGAAGCGATGATCAGCCTGATGCGGCTCCGGGCCGTCGCGCGAAAGGAATTCCTGCACATCGTGCGCGACCCGCGAAGCCTCGGCCTCGCTCTCGCCCTGCCTATGGTCTTGATGCTGCTGTTCGGGTATGCTCTCTCGCTCGACGTCGACCGGGTGGGACTACTCGTTCTCGACCAGTGCGATACCAATCTCAGTCGCGACTTCGTCTCGAGGTTCACCGGCTCGCGATACTTTCAACTCGCCAGGTATATATCATCATATATAGATATAGAGCGGGCGTTCGACCGCCGGGAGGCCGTCCTCGCGCTCATCATTCCGCAGGCGTTCCATCGCGATCTCGGCGCCGGCCGTTCGGTGACGGTCCAGATCGTCGCCGACGGCAGCGACGCCAACACCGCGACGATCGCCCTCGGCTACGCCGAGGCCGTCATCGCCGCCTTTTCGGGCGACATTCTCCTCGAGCAACTCCGCCGCCAGGGCCGCAAACCGCCCGATACTCCCGTCGAGATGCGACCCCGTGCCTGGTACAACCCCGACATGGAGTCCCGGCTGTTCATCATCCCCGGCGTCATGGCCGTCGTGCTGATGATCATCGCCGGTCTCCTGACGCCGCTGAGCGTCGCGCGCGAATGGGAGACCGGCACGATGGAGCAACTGATCTCGACGCCCGTTTCCCGGGCCGAACTCGTCCTGGGAAAACTCTCGCCGTATTTCGCCATCGGCATGCTCGACGTCGTGCTGACGCTGTTCGCCAGCCGGTTCCTGTTCGCGGTGCCGATGCGCGGCAACCCCCTCCTGCTGCTGACGATCGCCGCGGTGTATCTCGCCGCAGGCCTCGGCCTGGGCATCTTTCTCAGCATCGTGACGCGCAACCAGCTTTTGGCGAGCCAGGCGGCGATGGTCGCAACGTTCCTTCCCGCCATGCTGCTTTCCGGTTTCATCTCGCCGATCAGCCAGATGCCGGGCTTCGTGCAAGCGGTCACTCGGGCGTTCCCGGCCCGGTATTTCGTCACCGTGCTCAAGGGGATCCAGCTCAAGGGCCTCGGCATCCAGGCCCTGCAAGACGAGATCCTCCTTCTGCTGTTGTTCGCCTCTTGTTTTATATTACTATCTATTTTTTTCTTCCGGAAGAATCTCGAATGAGCGCCGCCACGCAGGGCTTGTCCCGGCGCATCGAACGCGTGCGCCGCCTCGTCGTCAAGGAGTTCATCCAGATTCTCCGCGACAACCGGATGAAGGGCGTCATCTTCGCCCTCCCGTTCATCCAGTTGTTCGTCTTCAGCTACGCCATGGCGACCGACGTTCGCCACATTCCGACGGCCGTCTGCGACCGCGACGGAACGCCCCAGAGCCGCGAGCTTGCGGCGAGGTTCCTCGGGAGCGGCGTTTTCGCGGCCGCCGCCTCTCCCCGCACCGACGCCGAACTTCGGAACGTCCTCGACCTCGGAAAAGCCCTGGTCATCCTGCGCTTCGAGCCAGGCTTCGGAGCCGGCATCGCCGCCGGCCGGACGATGCCGCTCCAGATTCTCACGGACGGCACCGACTCGAACACGGCCGGCATCGCCCTCCAGTATGCGACCCGCATCATCCGCTCGTTCAACGGAGACCTCCGGCGCGACCGAGCACGGCGGACGGCGGGCGCGCTTCCGCGGGTCGGCGAGGTGACGCTCGAAAGCCGTTCCTGGTATAACCCGAACCGGGAGGCCGTCTTCTTCTTTGTCCCCGGCGTCGTCGCCCTGATCGTGACGCTCGTCTCGCTGATGCTGACCGGCATGGCGATCGTGCGCGAGAAGGAGATCGGCACGATCGAGCAGATCATGGTCTCGCCCATCACGCCGTTCGAGTTCATCCTCGGCAAAACCATTCCGTTCGCGTTGATCTGCGTCGGCGAGATCGTCCTCGTCATGAGCGTAGCGGTGTTCTGGTTCGGCATTCCCGTCAGGGGCTCGATCGCGCTGCTGTTCGCCGCCGCCGGGCTGTACATGCTGACGACCCTGGGCGTCGGACTCCTCATCTCGACGCTATGCGAAACCCAGCAGCAGGCGATGATGAGCACCTTTTTCTTCTTCACGCCGGCGATGTTGCTTTCCGGCTTCGCCTTCCCGATCGCCAACATGCCGGAGGCGATTCAGGCGCTGACGCTGATCAATCCGATGCGGTATTTCCTCGTGATCATCCGGAGCATCTTTCTGAAGGGAACCGGACTCGCCGTCCTCTGGCCCCAGTTCGGGGCTCTCGCCCTGATCGGGTTCACGACGTTCTTCCTCTCGGCCCGACGGTTCAAAAAAAACTTCTCGTAAGGATCAGAAGATCGGCATGCCGCACTTGGTGCAGAACTTGGTCTGCATCTCGTTCTCGGTGCCGCAGTTGTGGCATTCGATGACCTTTGGCTTCCCGTCGATCTGCACGTTCTGCTTCAACTCTTCACCCGCCATCCCGGGAGGAAGCATGCCCGGCCGGGCCGAGGCGGCCGCCGCGGCATGCGGCGCCGGTTCGCTCCCGGCCAGCGTCAACGAACCGATTCCCTGGCCGATGATCTCCCCCAGATCGACGCCGGGCCGGATGCCTTTCACCAGATATATGTCGATCGGCATGGATTTTCCCTTCACCATGATCGGCTCGAGCGGCGTCGTGACGAAATACTCCTTCACGAAATCGTAGACGCTTTTCGTGATCAGCAGCTCCATCGGCTTGGCGTTCGCCATGACGCGCGCCGCAAGGTTGACGTTGTCGCCGATGACCGTGTAGGAGAGTTGTTTTTCCGAACCCATGTAGCCGGCCGTGACTTCGCCGGTGTTGATGCCGATGCCGATCTGAATGATCGGCCTGCCTTCCCGCTCCCAGGTTTTCTGGAGCTCTTCGAGGGCGGCGAGCATCTTCACGCCGCACAGGACGGCGCGGATCGGGTCGTCGGGCCGCGACACGGGGGCGCCGAACAGGGCCATCAACTCGTCGCCGACGTATTTGTCGAGGGTTCCGTCCAGTTCCATCAGGATGTCGGTCATGCGGGTAAAATACACGTTCAGCTGCTCGACGATCGCGGTCGGATCCATCTTTTCCGACATCTTGGTGAAGCCGCGGATATCGGAGAAGAACATGGTGCATTCGCACTTGCTGCCGCCGAGCTTGAGGGCCGACGGGTCGCGCATGATCATGTCGGCAACGCTCGGGGAGACGATGCGCGAGAGGCTTCCCTTGAGCTCCTCGTTCCGGCGGAGCTGTTCCTCGCTGATCTTCTTCGTCGAAACGAGGTCCTCCATCGTCGCGGAGTAGAGCTTGGCGTTCTTCATGACAAGGCCGGCCACGTCGGCGCAGGTTGCGAGCAGGTTCTGATCGTCGCGCGTGTAGTCGGGGTTCTGCATCTTCTCGACGTTCAGCACGCCGAACACCTTGTTCTCGACGTAAATGGGCGCGGCGATGACCGATTTGAGCACGCCCTGGCCAACCAGCCCCTTCGTCTTCGGGTCGATCTCGCACTCCTTGACCCCGAGGGCGCCCCCCTGGGCCTTCTCGCTTCCGCCGCTTCTCGCCAGGAACGCGATGATGCTGTTCTCCTCGTGGGGAATGACGAGGTCCTTGTATTCCTTGGCCGACATGCCCTCTGCCCTGACGACGCGGAGCTTGCCTTCGGCCTCGTCGTTCAGGAGCAACTGGACCCGGCTCGCGTCGAGACCCTTGCTCACGATCTCGAGCATCGTCGTGAAGATCTCGTCGCGGTCGAGACTCTTCGAGAGGTTCTTGATCCGCAGCAGGGTCGTCGAGAGCTTCATCGACTTCTTGCTGAAATCGTCCTTGATCTGTCGGATCTCGCGCTCCATGCGCTGTTCGGCGGTTTCGTTCGGGTCGACCTGCTCCGCAACGGCCTTTTCCCGGGCCCCCTTCAACTTCTTCTCCTCTTTCTCGACCTTCCCGGCAAGGCCGCCCAGGTCGCCCTCTTTCGCGGCCTCTTTCCGGGCCTGATCGTCACGATACCGGGCGGCGGCGTTCGGATCGACGCGGGCTTTGAGACTTCCCTGATCCCCCCCCTTCAGCTTCTTCACCGCTTCCCATTTGAAAAACAGGTAATACAGGAAGCCGGCGCTGAACAGGACCAGCACGGAATACGCTTCCCACCAGTCCTCGATCGGGAACCGGTCGGGTCTGTATTTCAACGCCAGAGTCGCCCCCCCCACCAGCAGAGGCAGGAAAAAGGCCAGAAAGGCCGTGGCGATCCGTTCCCCCATCACCCCGAGGACGCCCACGATCGCCAACACATAGAAATAATTATACACATATCCATATAATTTCGGTATCTTGTTGGTGAAAACGAGGTAGGCGAGGGCCCCGATACCGATACTCCCGAGAAACGCGAGAATATCCGTTATCCGGGAAGGAACCTTCGTCTCATTGCCGATCTCGTCCGCCATACACGCTCATTATACCCTCTCTGAAGCGTCATTGCCATGGGCGCGCGCGGACTCATCCGAGGCTGGTAATCTCCTCCATCAGGCGGTTTCCGGCGGCCATTCCGGGAGTCATCTTCTCGAGGAGGGCCTGGGCTTCGGCAAACCGTCCCATGACGCAGAGCAGATGGCCATACCAGGCGAAGGCGGGGCCGCATCGGGGAAATGCCAGACACGCCTGGGTGGCCGCCTGTTGGGCGTCATCGAGGCGATCCGCGATGAAAAAATCGATCGACCGGATCATGTGCGCGTATGCTGCCGTCTTGGCTCCCCCGCCGATGACCTTCGCCGCCGCCGACCATGTTTCCCGCCCGTCCTGCCGGTTGTCCGACACATCCTGAAGGGCCAACTCGGCAAGAATGGAAGCCCGGGCGAGCGGCAGTTTCGCGTATTCGAGGGCCCGCGTCCAGTCCTGGCGCGCCTGCTGGGGATTCCCGAGCGCGGCATGGCATCGTCCCGTGACGAGAAGGCTCAGGGCCGTATCGTCTCCCCCGAACGACGCCGCGCGCGACTCAGGAATCGTATTGATCGTCTTCAGCGCACCGGCGAAGTCTCCGGTGACGCTTTTCAGCAAGGCCTCCATCAGGATGCCGTACACCGCCTGCCGGGAATCGGCAAACCGGGACTGAAACTCGAACAGCAGCTTCCGGCACTCATAGATGTCTTCCTGCTCGAGATAGGCCCTGATCATGGAGAGATGCATCACCGGAAAGGAGGCGCGATCGTGGAGGGCGAACAGCCGCTTTCCCGCGAGGATGACCGCGTCGAACTCCTCTTCCTCGAGCCTGCTGACCGCCTGCGCCTCGTGAAGCTTCGCATCGGAGAAGCTCTCCCCGTCGCCCATGCTGACAGTGGGCATCATCCGACTCAGGCCCGTCACTTTCGCGGCCTGATACATCATGAACCTTCCGAGCGGCATCCAGAACGCCGCCAGCGTGGCGCAGACGAGCGAAGTCAGCATGGCCGGCAGCCGAACCGTGATATCGAGCCTGCTCTGGAACGCCAGCACGAACGCCATGAACCACCAGCAGAAGAACCAGACGGCATACAACTCGCTGCGCCTGGGCCGTTTCCGTTCAGGAGTGAGAAAAAGCAGCGGAAAGCCGATGATAAGCACGAGCGTGACGGCGTGCATCGCGATCAGCAGTCGCGGAACGATCCAGACCGAGTCGTAGATCGAGAACGCATCGACGAGCAAAGCCGCTCGGGCGTCCGGAAGACCGAGCCACCCGGCGACGGCGACATGAAGCACGGCGAGGAGGCCGAAGACCAGACTGCTCCAGACCGGCGCCGCCGGCGCAAGGCGCACCGCCATGACGATCAGGGTGCCGATCAGGATGAGGGAATACAGAATGCCGATGTCGGGGGCCAGCCCGAGCGGAATGGCGCTCAGGTAATTGACGAGCGGAAACGTCTGGAGCCACAGGCTCCAGGCTGCGCTCCCGTCGCCTGATTTCAGAAACGAGGCGAGAGCGTCCGACAGCTGGACGGCGGAATCTGCCGCATCGACCAATCGCAGGGAGTCGAGCTCGAGAAGGAACAGAAGAACGCGGTCCCGGTATGACAGGTGGTCACGTCCTCTCCTGTCGCGCAGGAGTTCGAGTTTCCGGCTCTCGAAGCCAAACATCCGGTTCAGATGAGCGAGCCTGACCCGGGCACCGGAGTTCGAGGGCTGATACTTCAATATTTCACTATATAATATCGCCGCCCGTTCGAGGTCTCCCTGGGCGACGGCGATCCGGGCGAACAGCAGGTTCACCCTTGCTTGCCCGGCCGGGGACAATTGGCCGACCGGAATACGCTTCAGGACGGCCATGGAATGGTCGAACTGACCGAGGCGGCACAGCAGATCCCCCCAGCCGAGCAGGGGCGTCACGTTGCCGGGAAATGCCTCGTAGGCATCCTCGTATGCTTCCACCGCCTCGGCGTATTCGCCTGCTCGCTCGGCCTTCAGGGCCTTTTCGACGAGAAGCCTCGCCCTCTCCCGGAGAAGGCGATCGACGTGTTCTCGTTCGGGCGGGGTTCCGGCGACCTGCTGACCGGAAAACCCCGCCGTACAGACGAAGAGGACGCAAAGGCTGAACAGAACTGCCTTTGCGACCGATGCTCCGCGGGCGCCGATCGTTCCTCTCATCACCGGTGCAAAAAGAACCCGCCCCCGTTTAGGAGCGGGCATTCCGCGGTTTTCTCACGCCTGGCGCGCGGCCATCAGTTCCTTCTGGCGCTTCGTCGCATCGGCATCGAGGCTGAAGGACACCTTCAGCACGTCTCCCTCGGCAACCCCTTCCGGAAGCATCTCGCGATGGATGGTCAGCAGGTCGCCGTTCTCGACGAGACACCGAAAATACGCACCCTTGCTCGAATCGATCACTGCACGCATATATATTTCTCCTTATAGATATCGTACGCCGACTTCAGAACCCAAGCTGGGAAAGGGCCCCCTCGACGAACAAACGGATCTCCTCGGTCGCCCCGCTGTCGAGAGACACTTCAACGAAGCCTATCCGGTTTCCGCGCATATCACCGCTTTTCGTCTTGTAGATCTCGATCCGGTATACGTTCTCGTTCATGAAGTTGCGGTGAGGAAACATCTTGATCAGCAGAGTGCTGGTATCTGGCAGTCGAAGGAAGAGACTTTCCTGCAGGGCGCTCGAGGTGGACGTTACGACGACGCCCGGATCGGCGCTTTTGCGGAACAGAAACCGCTGCATGACGCGGAAGACGATGTCTCCCACGTCGACCAGGGTCAGATCGCTTCCTTTTTCCATTCCTGCTCCGCAACGAACGTCTCGAGGGAAATCCCGGTCAGGTTCTCTCCCGTCCGCTTGCGGATCGTGATCTTCCCGCTCGAGGCTTCCTCTTCGCCAAGGATAGCCATGAAGGGGATTTTCTGCAACTGCGCCTGCCGGATCTTGTACCCGATCTTGTCGTTGCCGGAGTCGAGCCAGACGCGCACGCCGCGCTTCCGGAACTCTTCGGTCACCTTCTTCGCATACTCGAGATGCTTCTCCGAGATGGACAGGACGGCGACCTGGACCGGCGCGAGCCAGAGGGGCATGGCGCCGCCGTGGTGCTCGATCAGCACGCCGAAGAACCGCTCGATCGAGCCGAGCAGGGCGCGGTGCACCATGTAGGGACGGTGCTCCTGCCCGTCGGCGCCGACGAAGGTCATGTCGAACCGCTCGGGAAGGTTGAAGTCGAACTGGATCGTGGTCATCTGCCACTCGCGGCCCAGCGCATCCTTGATTTTCAGATCGATCTTCGGGCCGTAGAAGGCGCCGCCACCTTCGTCGAGTTCGCACTCGAGGTTTTCCTTCGCGACCGCGCGCTTCAGGGCTTCGAGAGCCGTGTCCCAACGGGACTGCTCCCCGACCGCCTTCTCAGGGCGGGTGGCAAGATACGCCTTGATCTTCTCGAAGCCGAAGGTACGCCAGAGAGAGAGGCTGAACCGCAGCACTTCGGCGATCTCGTCCTCGATCTGCTCGGGGGTGCAGATGATGTGCGCGTCGTCCTGCGTGAAGCCGCGCACGCGGAGAAGCCCATGGAGAACGCCGCTCTTCTCGTAGCGGTACACCGTGCCGAGTTCGGCCCAGCGGAGGGGCAGGTCGCGGTATGAGCGTTTTTGGCTTTTATAGATCATGATATGGAACGGGCAGTTCATCGGCTTGATGTAATAGTCGTTTTCGTCGATGTTCATCGGGCTGTACATCGAGTCTTTATAGAAGCCGAGGTGGCCGCTGGTTTCCCACAGCCAGCTGCGTCCCATGTGGGGCGTGTTGATCAACTCGTACCCGTTCCGATAATGCATCTCTTTCCAGTAGCTTTCGATGACATGCCGGATACGTGCGCCGTTCGGATGCCAGAAGACCAAGCCAGGGCCGACGTCTTCGTGGACCGAGAACAGATCGAGATCCTTGCCGAGTTTTCGGTGGTCGCGCTTCTTCGCCTCTTCGAGCATGGTGATGTAACCGTCGAGTTCTTCCTTCGAGGCGAAGCAGGTGCCGTAGATGCGCTGGAGCATCGGCCGCTTCTCGTCGCCGCGCCAGTAGGCGCCGGCCACGCTGAGGAGCTTGAAATGCTTGACTGTGCCTGTGTCGGGCAGATGCGGGCCGCGGCAGAGATCGACGAACGCGCCGTGGCGGAACACCGAGATCCGTTCGGACTCGGGTAGCTCGTTGATCAGCTCGACCTTGAAGGGTTGGTTCAGCTTTTTGAACAGCTCGAGGGCCCCGGCGCGGTCGAACTCCTCGCGGGTAAACGGCGCCTTCGCCGCAATCGAGGCGTGCATCTCTTTCTCGATATGCGCCAGGTCGTCCACGGTGAGGGCGCGGGGGAGCTGGAAATCATAGTAGAAGCCGTTCTCGATCGAGGGGCCGATGCCGAACTGGGCTTCGGGAAACAGCTTGAGGACCGCTTCGGCCATGATGTGCGCCATCGAGTGGCGGTAGACTTCGGCCGCGTCGGCAGATTTCATGGTGACGACTTCAAACTTGCCGCCCTTGAGGAGAGGCATGCGAATGTCGACGAACTCGCCGTCGATCTTGCCGGCAATGGCCGCCTGGGCCAGCTTGGGGCCGATTTTCGCGGCCGCGTCGCGCACGGTGGCGCCGGCGGGGACTTCGAGCGCTTTGCCATCGGGGAGTGTGAGTGTAAGATTCTGTGACATGGTTGCCTCCTTGCGGGGCGCCACGCGCCCCTGAAACACGCATCGCATGGGGTCCGCCTGGTCTGCGCCGTTCCGGCTTCGAGAACCGGAATGGACCTCAAGGTCGGCTCATGCGGTGAGAATGATACGTCTGAAACTGCGCTTCCCGGCCTGGAGCACGAATGAGTCGCCGGCCTTGAACGGGCGGCCGGGATCGGTGCACTTTTCCTGCTCGACGCGCACGCCGCCCTGCTGGATGAGGCGTTTCGCCTCGCCGCCGCTCGGTGCCAGCCCTGACTGGACAAGCACTTTCACCAGGGTGATGCCGTCGGCGCCGCAGGCGATGGTCGTCTCGTCGATCTGGTCGGGAAGGCCGTCGCCGGTTTTCCCGAACAGCTTTTCGAAGCCCTCTTCGGCCTTCGCGCCGGCTTCCTCGCCGTGGTACATCGCGGTGATGCGGCGCGCCAGGCGCATTTTCACGGCCTTCGGCTCGCGCGGCGCCTGTTCCCGGACTTCCTTGAGCTGGGCCGGGGTGAGGTCGGTGAGCAGCTCGAAATATTTGATCATCAATTCATCGGGAATCGACATCAGCTTGCCGTAGATCTGGCCAGGCTCTTCGTTGATGCCGACGTAGTTGCCGAGGCTCTTGGACATCTTGTCCTTGCCGTCGAGGCCTTCGAGGATCGGCATGGTGAGCGTGATCTGCGGCTCCACGCCGTAGGCCCGCTGCAATTCGCGACCGACGAGCAGGTTGAACGTCTGGTCGAGGCCGCCCAGCTCGACGTCGGACTTGAGCGCGACCGAGTCGTAGCCCTGCATCAGCGGGTACATGAATTCGACGATGCTGATCGGCGTCTGGTTCTTGTATCTGGTGCTGAAATCGTCGCGTTCGAGCATGCGCGCGACGGTGTATTGCGAGGTGAGCTTGAGCACGTCGGCGAAGGTCAGCGAGCCGAGCCAGCTGCTGTTGAACACGATGCGGGTGCGCTCGAGATCGAGGATCTTGGCGATCTGGTGCTTGTAGGTCTCGGCATTCGCCTTCACTTCGTCTTCGGTGAGCGCCGGCCGGGTCTTCTTCTTGCCGGTCGGGTCGCCGATGCGGCCGGTGAAGTCGCCGATCAGGAACACGACCTCGTGGCCGAGCTGCTGGAACTGGCGCATCTTCTGAAGCACAACGGTATGGCCGAGATGGATGTCGGGCGCCGACGGATCGGCCCCGAGTTTGATCACCAGCGGTTTGCCGGTGGCGTATGATTTCTCGAACTTTTTCAGCAGCTCGTCACGGGTGACGATGTCGACCGTTCCGGTCGCGACGATCTCGAGCTGCTCCTTGGGTGTAGCCTGGAATTTCACGGTGTCAGATCTTCCCCAGTTCCGTCAGGTATTCGTTGAGCTTGGCCTTCTGCAGCCCGTAGGCGTCGATCCCGGAGCGAATATGCTCGACGACCTCGGGCGGAGCCTTGGAAACGAAGTTCTGGTCTTCGAGCTTGCCCGCGATCTTCGCGAGCTCCTTCTCGACCTTGGCGATCTCCTGCGCGACGCGCTTCTTCTCTGCTTCGACATCGACCATGCCGGCCAGATCGAGGCAGATCTCGGAAGCGCCCATCAGGCCGACGAGATGTCCGGACGGCTTCGCCGTGACGACGTCGAGCCGTTCGGCATTGGACAGCGCCTTGATCATGTCGGCGTGACGCTCGATGACGGGGCTGAGAGCCTCGTTTCGCAAGGCTCGCACGGTGACGCGCTTCCCGGGAGCGATGTTGGCGGAAGCGCGCAGGTTGCGGATCACGCGGACCGCTTCCATCACCTCGCCAACCTCGGCTTCGAGCGGCGTGTTTACGAACTCGGGCCGGACGACCGGATATGAGGCCTGCATCAGGTTTCCCTTCGCGCCGGGCAGCTTGCGCCAGATCTCTTCGGTGACGAACGGCATGAACGGATGCAGCAGGCGCAGGGCGCCGTCAAGCACGTGCAGCAGAACGCGGCGCACGCGGTCCTTGTCGGGGCCGTCGGGACCCATGAGGGTCGACTTGCTCATCTCGATGTACCAGTCGCACAGCTCGTTCCATATGAACTCGTATACACCCTTGAGGGCTTCGTTGAACTTGTACTGGCCGTCGGCGAGCTCGCGCCGAACGGTTTCGACCGCGCCGTTGAACCGCGAGAGGAGCCAGCGGTCCCAGATCGAGAGCTGTTCCACGGGGGGCAGCGGGTCGGCAATCGTGCAGGCCGCGCCGGTCATGTTCATCAGGGTGAAGCGCGAGGCGTTCCACAGCTTGTTCGCGAAGTTGCGGCCGATCTCGACCTTGTCGGCGGCGAACCGGATGTCCTGGCCGACAGGGGCGAGCCAAACGATCGTGAACCGCAGGGCGTCGGCGCCGTAGGTGGCGATGATGTCGAGCGGGTCGGGCGAGTTGCCGAGCGATTTGCTCATCTTGCGGCCCTTCATATCGCGGACGATGCTGGTGAAGTAGACATCGTGGAAGGGGCAGCGATCCATGAAGTAGTAGCCGGCCATGACCATGCGGGCGACCCAGAAGAAGATGATGTCGGGGCCGGTCACCAGCGTGTCGGTCGGATAGAAGGAGTCGAGGGTTCTGGTTTTTTCAGGCCAGCCCATCGTCGAGAAAGGCCACAGCCAGGAGCTGAACCACGTGTCGAGCACGTCTTCGTCCTGCGTGATGCGGTCTGTTTTGCCGCATTTGGAGCAGGTCATCGGGGCTTCCATCTCGACCATGACGTTCTTGCAGTGGCCGCAGGTGTAGGCGGGTATGCGATGGCCCCACCAGAGCTGGCGGCTGATGCACCAGTCGCGGATGTTTTCCATCCAGTGCAGGTAGACGCCCACCCAGCGGTTCGGGGTGAACCGGAGCGTGCCATCCTTCACGGCGGCGATGGCCTTCTCGGCCAGGGGCTTCATGCGGACGAACCACTGGTCGGACAGGTAGGGCTCGATGACGGTGTTGCACCGCTCGCAGTGGCCGACGGCAAGTGTATGGTCTTCTATTTTTTCGAGCAGTCCCTGCTCCTGGAGGTCGGCGACGATCTTCTCGCGCGCGGCAAACCGGTCGAGTCCCTTGTAGGAACCGGCCCGTTCGTTCATCACGCCGCCTTCGTCCATCACGATGATCTGCTCGAGACTGTGGCGCCGCCCCATCTCGAAGTCGTTGGGGTCATGCGCCGGCGTGACCTTGACGGCACCGGTGCCGAACTTCGGATCGACATAGTCGTCAGCGATGATGGGGATCTCGCGGTTCATCAGGGGCAGGACCAGCGACTGTCCGACGAGGTCGCGGAACCGGTCGTCGTCCGGGTTCACCGCGACGGCCGTGTCGCCGAGCATCGTTTCGGGACGGGTCGTGGCGACGATGACATGTCCTTTTCCGCTCTTGAGCGGATACCTGATGTACCAGAGGCTGCCCTTTTTCTCTTCGGGGATTTTCTCTTCATCGGAAAGGGCGGTGCGGCAGCGCGGGCACCAGTTGATGATATACTTTCCTTTATATATCAAGCCATCTTTATAAAGGCGGACGAACGATTCGCGCACGGCCCGAGACAGGCCGTCGTCCATCGTGAACCGCTCGCGCTCCCAGTCGCAGGAGCAGCCGAGCTTCTTGAGCTGGCTGATGATGATGCCGCCGTATTTTTCCTTCCAGGCCCAGACCTTCTCGAGGAACTTCTCGCGGCCGAGGTCGTGGCGCGAGGTTTTCTCCTTCGCGAGGGCTTTTTCGACGACGTTCTGGGTCGCGATGCCGGCGTGGTCGGTGCCGGGCAGCCACAGCGTCTCCTTCCCCGACATGCGGTGAAGGCGGATGAGGATGTCCTGGAGGGTGTTGTTCAGCACGTGGCCCATCGTGAGCATCCCCGTGACATTCGGCGGGGGGATGACGATGGTGAAGCGGGGGCCTGGGGCGGACTCGTCTGCATGGAAGCATTTCTGCCGTTCCCATGATCCGTAGATCCGGTCTTCCACATCGGCGGGGTTATAGGCCTTTGCGAGCGTATCCGAGGAGGTCGAAACGTTCTTTTCTGCGTCGGCTGCTGTATTCATATCGGTGTATATATAGTTTATTTCTGGATGAGGTTGACCAGCTTATCGAACTCTTCGGGGCTCAGATTGAGGCTGCGCGCCTGTTCGTAGATCGTGATCTTGACCTCGAGCTGCTTGATGCGATCGGCGATTCTCGGATCTTCCTTGACCGCCTGAGCCTGCTTGAGCAGGACGAGCGATTCGGAGAATTCGGAGGCCTGCGCGTAGACGTCGGCGAGCCTGAGCAGGATCGGCACCGACTGCGGATCGATCGAGAGGCCTTCCTTCAGGTATTCACGGGCCTTGTCAAACTGCTTGGTCTCGATCATGCGCTCGGCGAACCGCAGATACGTGGTCGCGGTCGGCTCGAAGGTCGGCAGGCTGTCGACGGGAAGCCCGTTCGGAGCCGTGATTTTCTTGCCGCACAGGTGGCAGAACCGGCTGTCGGGATTGCCCTGGAGGGCATCGCAGCTGGCACAGTGATACAGGTTCTGGACGACCCATACCTTCGACTTTTTAATGACCGAGTCGCCTTTGCGGTAGCCCTTTTCGACCTCGAACACGATGCATTTCTCGGGGAATTTGTCGGAGCGGAAATAATCGGTCGCGACGTGCCGCTGGGGATCGTAGATCTCGGAGACGACCGGCATATACTGGATCTTGTTCGGGATAATGAGCCGGTCGAGCAGCTTGCGATGCAGGCTCTGGAGTTCGGGGTTCTGGTTCTTCGACAGGAACGCGTCGAGGCCGTCGAAGAAGTCGATGAAGCCGGAAATGATCTGGTTGTCGGAGTCGGCCGAGATGACGGAGGTGGAGTCCTCGGCCGCCGCGAGCTTCTGTTTCAGGGTTGCGATCTCCTCGTCCTTCGTGATGAGGTCTCGCTTCTGCTGCGTCAGCAGACCTTCGAGCTTCTGAATTGCCACCAACTGGTCGGCGACCTGTCCCGTCAACTGCTCGATCTCGATGCGCACGTTCGGATCATGCACCGTGGTGTCGTGCTGCATGTTGAGGTTCATGCGCAAGTCGAGGATCTCCTGGCGGAGTTTCGTCTTTTCCTCCTCGCTCTGGGCGAGTCTGCGCCCGAACTCCTCGTTGAGGCGGCTCAGCTTCGCAAGATCGTCCAGCGAGGCGGACGGTCTCGCCTTCAGGGCGAGGACTTCCTCCTGGAGGGCCTGACGCTCGGCTTCGAGAGCCGCATATTTGAGAGGCATCTCGTCGAGGCCGGCGCTGCTGTTTTCGAGCATCGCGACTTTGCGGCGCAACTCGGGCAGTTCGGCGACCTGGTTTTCAAGTTCGGGAATCAGCTTTTCGAGCTCGTCGGCGCGCATCGCGCGGGCCATCGCCTCCTGGAGCGCCTGCTTCGTCGAATTGATTTCGAGCTTCAGAGCCTGGAGATCAACCTCGGATATCACGGCGCCGCCCGGAGCCAGCAGGGTCGAGAGCTGTTCGTCCTTCTCGGCAATGAGCCCCTTGAGAGTGGCCACGTCCTGTTCGAGTTCGGAGATTCGGGTCGATTCCTCGGGAGAGGAGGTCAGCACGAGCTCTGCGCCCTTCGCCTTTGCGTCGGCAAGTTCGCGTTCGAGGTCGGCTATGGTTTCCAGCAGTTTTTCCCGTTCGGCCGCCATCGCCTGGGCGACCTCGAGATCGGCCTTGAGCTTCTGGACTTCTTCTCCGGCGGCCCGGGCGGCCTCGAGTTCGGCTTTGAGCTTCTGGAGCTCTTCGTCGGCAGCCTGCCCCGCGGCTTCGACGGCGGCGCGCGCCTGTTTTTCGTGTTCGATCCGGCCTTCAAGTTCGGTTATCCGCGATTCGAGTTCCGGAATCCGGGCTTCCGCGGCAGAAGCGGCCAAGGCTTCCTGCTGGTCCTGCTGGTGTTGTTCCAGGAGCTGCTGGAGGGAGCGGATCTGCTCTTCTTTCTCGCGAAGACGGGAATCGAGTTCGGCTTTTCCCTCGGCCAGACTGGCTTCGAGACGCCTCACTTCGGTTTCCTTCGCCTCAAGAGCCTTTTCCAGATCGGCCTTCTTCGGCCCCTCGGCGGCTTCATCAGCCTGGGATTTCAGCGTCTTGATCTGCAATTGCAGCAGCTTGATGAGGTTGTCCTTCTGGACGATCTGCTGATTGAGTTTTTTGAAAAACTCGTTACTGATTTCGCCTTTTTCCTCACCAGGAATCATCTGCTTTCTCTCCGTGTCGGGCAAGGCCCAGGATTTGCCGCAAGATACGCCGCGCAGCCACACTGCAGCGGCCTGGCGCGGTTACGAACCACACAACCCGCACCGGAAGCCAGTATAGAGGCACAAACAATGAAGTCTAGCACAGCACCATATCCAATTCAACTACTCAGATCTTCTGGTTTTACTGGAGTGGAACCCGCCGTCGGAGGAGTCGTCCCGCTTCGGCTTCGGCGGCTCACGCGTGCGGGTCACCTCGTCCCTCAACTGCTGAAGATGCATTTTCAGGTCTTTCTTGCATTCCGGGCAGATGATGCCCGAGGAAATCTGCTTGTGGCAGGTCTGGCAGGCGTGCTCGACGACGACGCCAAGCCGTTCGAGGCGGCCACTCGAGACAAATTTCTCGATCAGACTCTCGGCAACTCCGGTTCCGACAGCGACTTCCTTCATCGAGGCGCCGGGGTGGTCGCGAAGGTAGTCCTTCACCTTATTGAAATCCTCTTCCTCTTCGAGGTGGCATTTCTGGCAGATGTCTCGCGACAACCTCATCATGATGACGCCGCACCGTCGGCATGCGATGAGCCGCGGATCGAAATCGGGCATTCCCGCCTCCTGGGTGAAACCACGGAACCGCGGCGCCTTCGGCGTACCCTGAAACCGTGTTCACCGACATTTCATTTCCGGTATACCCATCTTTCATACAATAGGGAGGATCATTTTGACAAGGCCCCAAGAAACCCAATATACTTAAGAGTGACATGGGGATTTGCTTTTGAGGAGGCTTTCGACAATGCACGCACGAGACGTCGCTCCAGCCCTTCTGTTGATCGTCGCCCTGTTTGCCGCTGTACCGGCGCAGGCGGAGGATCCCAGGCCGTGGGAATCGCCCTCCAGCGGTTTCACCTCGGGATCCGGCGGTACAGCGGGCAGCCCTGAAAAAATCGAGACGATCATCACGACCACCGGCGGCACCAGGAAAGACGGCTCACAGGTGTCGAATACCGGCACTTCCGACCAGCAGGGCTTCGTGAACGGCTTTCTCAACGATGCGGCCACCAAGATCAAGGAGGCCGGCGGCGGCTCCGGCTGGGCCTGGACATGGGAGAAAAAGTGGAAAATCGGGCCCGACGGCAAACCCTACGAAGTGAAGGAAACCTGGGCCGAAGGCAATATCGGCGTCGAGTCGAAACCTGAAACGGCGCCGGCAGCGCCTTCGCCGGCACCCGGTTCGACCGGAACGTCCGGCACCCCGGGAGCTCCGACGGCATCCGCACAGCCCTCGACCCCATCGGCTCCTTCCGCGCCTTCAGCGCCTTCAGCCTCCTCCGCGCCGACGAAGCCTTCGTCCCCGTCGACACCCTCCACGACGGCCTCCGCGAAGCCGGGCGCTTCTCCCGCATCGGCCACGCCGGCCGCGGCGCCCAAGGGAATCGACGCAGCCCCCGCGAAGATCCCCGAGCCTCCCGTCATCCTTTCTATATTTGATCCTATATCACAGCAGGAATGCCGCTACGCGGCCGCGATCAATCCGTCCCAACCAGGCCGGGTGCCCGTCGTCGCGTCGATCACCAGGCCCATCTATGAAGACACCCGCGTCAAGATCGCCCTCGACCTCGGCGCCGGGATAGATCGCAACGATCTGAGCGTCACCATCCGGGACAACGAGGGGGATCACGCTTTCGAGCACGGCTCGTTCCCCGCCAATTACCGCCACATTTTCCGAGTTCCGAACCAGAAGGATTACACCGCGCGCGTCGTCTACAGGCATCCCGTGTCGAAGGACAGCCAGGAGATCATCAACGTGCAGATTCCGGTTCTGAAGATGTCCTTCGCGAACCGTACCGTCGAAACATCCGGCGCTCGCACGGATGACCCGGACCTCTCGGGCCGCGCGGGCGACGCCGGCAGTTCGGGCGGCAGGGACTCTTCCTCTGCAGCCGCGACGGGCTGGGGAGCTCGCACCGGCAGCATCAGACATGACGCCGACGCCGGTGGTGAAGGCGCGACCTACGACATGAGCGACCTGTACACCGATCCGGCGAACCCGCCCGAGGTTGCCGGCGACCGGAGTGGCGCTGCCGACGAAAGCTCATCCCGTGCGACTGAAACCGGACATGGAGTCGGCGAGGCGCCGCAGACGGGCGGCACCTCGCCCACAGACGCCAAAACCGCATTCGGCGACGTTCAGTCCGGTTCTTCCGGCCGCACGGCCGATACCGGCAGGGCGGGAGCACGGAAAACCACGCGCGCCGGCACGACCGACTCCGAAGCGGCAGGCGCCGGGACGTCCCAAGACGGCTCGGGCGGAAGCTCGGTCGCAGGTTCGTCCGACGGCTCCGCTCAGGCCGGCGAGTCGGGTTCCTCCGGAGCGAGCGCCGGCCAACGGCAGGGGGGCGACGGAAGCGCCGGAACGGAGTCTCCCGCCCTCGCCGACACCGCTGCGGCGCAGGATACCTCCTACGCCATGGCTCAGGAAGGCGACGTCGACGGAAGCACATCCACCAGCCCCGTGGCAGGGGCTGATCGCGCGAAGAATGCGGGCGGAGTCACCACCGCATCCGGCCGTCAGGAAGAAAAACCTTACCTGCTCAGCGTCTCGATCCAAAACCGGGCGACAAACGGGGCCCAGTCGTTCGATTTCAACATCGATCCGGCGCCGACCGCCCAGTCGATTTCGCCCCAGACCCCGCTTGCGATCAGCGTCGATTTCGCGCAAAGCGTCCTGCGCGATTCGGTGAAAATCGAAATTTTCGACGGCCGCGACCGGATCACCACCTCCCCCGTCGAGATGAAAACCGGGGTCGTGGAGCACATCTTCGAGAACCAGACGACCGAGGCCTACGTCTGGGTGTATGGGCGCACCGATCAGGGGCCGTTCTCCTACAAGATCCTGATTCCCGTCACTGGCCTCTGACCCGGATCACTCCCCGACGAGAAAAAGTCGACGGGCATCGGTGACGAGCCGATGCCCGCCGTTTTTTTCGAGGATTTCGAGCGCCCCGCGAGCGGCCAGAGACATCGCCCGCCCTTCCACGATTTCGCCGTCGCCCAGGGCGATGCGCACGTTCCGCCCCCAGAACGGCCGGGCGGCTTCGACATAGGCCGCTCTCAACGCCTCCCCCCCCGAACGGGCAAGGTCCATCTGATCGGCCCAGGAACGGACGAACGCTCCGAGAACGGTCCAGCGGTCGGCGGCGCGGGCCGATTCCCCGCACTCGTCGAGAGCCGCCGGTCTCATCCGCGTTCCGGGCTCGTCGTCATCAAGCCTTCCCGGGTCGCGCAGGTTGATGCCGATGCCGATCACAAGATGCAGACCGTCCTCCCTGAGGGTCGATTCGACGAGAATTCCGCCAAGTTTTCCGTCGTCGAGACAGATGTCATTCGGCCATTTCAGCCAGATCCGGTCTTCAGCCTCCGCGAAGGGGAGGAGGGCGGATCGGACGGAAAGTCCCGTTCTGATCGGAATTTCCCATGCCGTATCGACGTCCGGCCAGATCCACGTGAAGGAAAACAGCAGCCCCGCGCCGGGAGCGGCCGTCCACGTTCTTCCGCGCTGCCCGCGGCCCGCGGTCTGGTGCCCGGCAACCAGAAGGCGCATATCGCCGGCGACGTTGAGATCCCCGTTCGTCGAGCCGGTAGACTCGACCCATTCGAGACGATGGCCCCTCCATGCGGGAATCCGATCCATGCAGACGCGAAGCTGGCGCACTCCCCCCGGGGCACCGTCGGCGCGCGCTCCACTCACTCGAACCCTCCCGCCATGGCCCGGCGGAATCGACACCGGTCAGGGCCGTCGAATCCCTTGGGCGAAGCCCGCTTCGGACATTTTCTGAAACAGGCCGAAGTCCGTCATCTCGGCACGGATGGGAGTGACGGAAACGTATCCCTCGCGCACGGCGACGATGTCGCATTCCGGGCTCTGATCGAGGATCTCGGGATCGCCGCACAGCCAGTAGTATGGCTTGCCGTTCGGATCTTTGCGGCACTCGAACGACTCGCGATATCGCACGTGCCCCATTCGCGTGACGCGGACCCCTTTTACGTCGCGTTCGGGAAGCGCCGGCATATTTATATTATACATGATATTTTTTTCAGGCCCGTGTTCCATGACGTATTTCAGGCATGCAGCAGCCCATTTGGCGGCGCAGGTGAAGTCGCTGGCGGGGTCGTAGCTGGCCAGGGAAAAGGCGAACGCGGGGAAACCGGCGAACGCGCCTTCCATCGCCGCGGCAGCGGTTCCGGAGTAGAACACGTCGACGCTCAGGTTGGCCCCCTTGTTGATGCCGGACACGACGACGTCCGGGGGTTCCCTGAGGAGCTGGCCGATCGCGAGTTTCACGCAGTCCGACGGCGTTCCGCTGATGGCCCATGCGTCGTGTACCGGCACCGGGAAATGCACCGATGTCGCGCGCAAGGGGTGTTCGAGCGTGAGCGAGTGGCTGCAGGCGCTTCGCTCGCGGTTGGGGGCGGCGACGCTGACGCGGCCCAGCGGGAGAAGTGCCTCGGCGAGGGCAACGATCCCCTTCGCCATGATTCCATCGTCGTTGCTGATCAGGATGCGCATGATACGTTGCTCCGCTCTTGGTCTGCGTTCACATTCAGTTGCCCGTCGAGAGGGTTCATGATATGATGGCCGGAATCGAATTGCAAGGGTCGTCCATGCTCAAGGGTCTTGCCATTTCACCGGGGTACGCGCTTGGCCGCGCGCACTGCCTGCAACATCTTCAGCTCGACAACGTTCCCGCGACGCCCGTTGCGGCAGACGGAATCGAGGCTGAGGTTGCGCGTTTCCAGAACGCTCTGCGGCAGTCCCGTCTCGAAATTTCCCAGCTTCTCGAACTTCCGCAGATCAAGAGCAGTCTCGAGATCGCCAACATTTTCCAGGCGCATCAAACGCTGATCGACGACCCCGACCTCAGCAAGGAGGTCGTCAAGCGGATCCGGGACCGCAGGCTCTGTCTCGAGTCGGTGCTGTCGGCTGTCATCAAGGACTACAGCGAGTTCTTCCGCAAACTGCCCGACCCCCAGTTTCAGGGCAAGGCGATCGACATCATGGATATCGGCCGCCGCATTCTTCGCAACTGCCAGGCAAACTCCCCGATCTCGACGCAGTTTCAGTCGCAGGACGGGATCATCATCATCGCCGAAGACCTCACCCCCTCGGACATCGTCGGCTTCGATCCCAAAATCATCCGAGGCATCGCGATGTCGGAGGGCACGGCGACGTCGCACGCCTCGATTCTGGCGCGTTCGCTCGGCATTCCCGCGCTGATCCAGGTCAAGCACCTGCTGTGCGAGGTCAAGCCCGGCTCGTTCCTCATCGTGGACGGCAACTCGGGAAGCCTCGTCGTCGACCCGCCGGCGAACGTCGTCGAGGAGTATCAGCAGGCATTCATACAGTTCGAGCAGCAGAAACGCTCAATGCAGGACATCCTCACACAGCCCGCGACGACCCGCGACGGCACCCGGCTGCGCCTGTATGCGAACATCGGCCAGTCGCAGGACGTCGATGCCGTCCTGGCCAACCAGGCCGACGGCATCGGGCTGTACCGCACCGAATTCACGTATCTCATCCGTCGCCGGTTCCCTACCGAGGAGGAGCTGCTGGACATCTACTGGTCGGTCGTGGAGCGACTCGGTAACGCCGACGTCGTCATCCGCACCATCGATCTCGGCGGCGACAAGATTCCCTACCTCGTCGGCCAGTCGATCGAGAAAAACCCCGAACTGGGCTGGCGCGCCGTCCGAATGGCCCTCGACCTGACCGACATGTTCAAAACCCAGCTTCGGGCGATTCTTCGCACCTGCGCCAGGAGCGGGCGCGGGAACGTCCGCGTCCTGTTCCCGATGATCTCAAACCTGAGCGAACTGCGCAGGGCCAAGGCGCTCCTGCAGGAAACCGCCGCGGAGCTGAAGCAGGACGGCGTCCCGGTTCCCGAGAAGATTCCCGTGGGAACGATGATCGAAGTGCCCTCCGCTGCCCTCATGGCGGGGCGCCTGGTGCGAGAGGTCGATTTTCTCTCGATCGGAAGCAACGATCTGATCCAGTACACCCTCGCCGTCGACCGTACCAACTCGAAGGTCGCCCACCTGTACCAACCGGCGAACCCGGCAGTGCTGCGGCTGATACACGAAGTCGTCGAGGCGGGCGCCGCCGCGGGAAAAGACGTGAGTCTCTGCGGCGAACTCGCCGGCGACAGCAGGTATACGACTCTGCTGCTTGGGCTAGGGCTTCGCGTTTTCTCGATGAACGCCGTTTTCATCCCCCGCGTCAAGCAAATCGTCAGGTCGGTCTCGCTGCCGGAGCTTCGATCACGCGTTCTGCCGTTGCTCGATCTCGACACGGCCGACGAAATCGAGGAAGGGATCGCCACCATCAACGCCGAGCTGGGAATCCTGTGAACATTCCCGCCGGGCGCATCTCGATCGTCTGCCTCTTCCTTCTGTTTCTCTGTCTCTCGACGTCCTGCATGGCGCGCCCAGGCTCCCCTGAAAACGGTGCGATTTCAGCAACCACGGAGGCACCTATGCACGGGCAACCCCAGGAACTTCCCTTCGTTCAAGCCACTCTCGCCGGCCGCCCCGTCCGCCTGATGCTGGCGAAAACGGCGCAACAGCAGATGTACGGACTGATGTTCCGGACCACGCTGGGCGCCGACGAAGGCATGCTCTTCTGCTACGATGCGCCCCGTCGGATGTCGTTCTGGATGAAAAACACCATCCTGCCTCTCGACCTGATTTTCTTCGACGCCGACCTGCGCATCGCCGAGTTCATCAAAGGGATGAAACCCGGCATCGGCATCGGCGACGCACTTCTGCCGCGGTATACATCGGCAGGCCTCGTCCAGTATGGGCTTGAAATGGCATCGGGAACCGTCGATGCTTGGAGTCTGCGCCCTGGCGACAGGCTCGAGATTCCCCTGCCGCTTCTCGGCACGGAATAGCTGATGCTGCCGCAGGTCCTCCAGACGCTCCTCCGGGCGACCGGCCTGGTCGTCGCCGTCACGCTCGCCATTTCCCCGTGGATCATCGCCGTCGACGTCAACGACCCCTTTCTCAATCAGTCCTGGCTCATGTTCGGTCTGGCAAGCGTCTGTCTCGCCGTTCTCGCCGCCGTCAGGATACGGTTCCAGCCGCGACGGCCCCAGTTTCCGCTTCTCTCGGCGGGCATCGTCGCCTGGATCGCGATTGCGGCAGCCGCCCTGCACTCGTCGTATCTCGTCGCCCTGAGAATCAGCCTGCTCTGGGGGGGCCTGCTCCTGATCCTGTTCGCGCTCCGGGCAATGCTCCGCGATCGGGACGCCGTCCCCCTGCTCATGCTCGTATCGGCCTCGGGGCTTCTGATGGCCGTCTACGCGCTGTTCCAGGCGTTCGGATACGACGTTCTCACCTGGCCGGGATCGCTCTACCGGGTCGTCGGCACCCTTTCGAACCCGCAGTATCTCAGCGCCTACCTGTTGTCCACCAGCCTGGTGACGATCGGCCTCTGCCTCGACCCAGCCCTCTGGTCACCTGCCGGACGGTTTGCCCTGTTCGTTTCGGCGATCGTCCAGGCCGCGGGCATGTATGCCACGCAGATGGTCGCCTGCCGGCTCAGCCTCGTCTTCGGCCTTATCCTCTATCTCACCACCTTCTGGGAAACCCGTCCGGGGAAGCTGCTTCGCACAACGCCGCTCCTCGCCGGCTCGATCACCACGATTATTTTGATAACAATATATGGCACCGTATCAATAGGCGTCTCGTCCTATCCGTGGCACAGTCTGTCGAGCGCCTCGAGCGCGAACATCCCGGCGATCACCCGCCTGTTCGAGTGGAGCATGGGGTTCAAGGTGTTTGCCCGCCAACCGCTGACGGGCATTGGACCGGGAGCGGCCGCGTATCAGTTGTCCTCGTTCCGGCCCCAGTTGGGCACCGTACTCGGCCTGTCCCGCTACAACGACGACCCGCACGCCTGGCCGGTCCATCTTCTGGCCGAAACGGGGCTGGGCGGTCTGTTCGCCGCCTGTTCCCTTCTCGCCGCGATTTTCGGCGTTCATGCGCGTCGACGCCAGGCGCCGCCCCCCGAAGACGACGACGGAACCGTCTCGCCAGCTGCTCATCCGGCCAACCCGGCTCCGGCGAACGTCTCTCCGCCCGTCCGGCCCTCCTCGACGACGGGAATGAAGCATTCGATCGCCCGCGCCGCCATCGTTCCGGCCGCCGCTCTTTTATACTATGGTCTTTTTAACAATGCGCTCTCGGTCACGCCCCTGCTGACTCAGCTGGTTCTGCTCGTCGGCCTACACCAGGCCCTCTGCCTCCGCAATGTCCGGTGGCGGCGGGGATTTTCCTTCACCGCGATCGCCTGGTTCCTCCTCCTTCCGGTGTTCGCCGTCAGCGCCTGGGTATGCCAGTCGTCGCACCACGTCGTCGAGAGCCACATGTTTTCGGGGCTCCGTCTGCTCGAAGCGGAGAAACCGGACGCCGCCGAACGGGCGTTCGCGGCCGCCTTGCAGCAGAATCCGCAGCATCTGCAGGCCCTCTGGGGACTGGCTCTCTCCTGCGAACGCCAAGGCCGGACGCAGCGAACCATGGAAACGCTCGCACGTCTGGATTCCCTTAGCCCGAACGCGTTTTCCGCGAAATACGAGATTGCGCGCCTCGCCCTGGAAAACCGGCTTCTGCTCGAAGCCCATCGCGCCGCCCTGCAGAACCTGAACGGCAATCATAACCCGCTCAGCTACGAACTCCTCGGCAGAATTCTCCTTCTCGAGGGCAGACGAACCGAGGCGGCCCGAATTTTCGAGGAGGGCCTGCGGCTCGTTCCCCCCTGGCAACAAGAGGAAATCGACGCGGCAGCCCGCATCCGGCTCCACCTCGCCGAATTTCACACCGAGAACGGCGACTGGAAGGATGCCGAGCCTCTTCTTGCCAATCTTCCCCAGAACCTCGCCTCGTCCCCGGCCGTCCAGTATATGCGCGGACTTGCAGCCTATAAGGCCGGGAACGCGACCGCCGCCCTTGCCCTGTTCGAGCAGGCCGTCGCGGCGGATACGGCCAGCGAGCCCAAGTATCTGAACGCCGCCGGGTTCCTGCTCGCCGAGACGAACGGCGATCTCGACCGGGCACAGCAGATGCTCGAGGACGCCTACCGGATCTACCGGTCCAAGCAGCCTCCCCTGCTAAGCGAGATTCTCCAGGTGACGCACAGTCTCGGCATCGTCGCCTGGAAGAAGGGCCAGATGAAGCGCGCCGGCGAACTTCTCCAGATCGTCGCCGAGCAATCACCCGCTGAATGGGGCCCTCTGACCGAAGAGAGGCAGGCCGACCTGCGCAGGTTCATCGCGGGGGGCCCACCCGACCGCAACGCTCCGATGCCCGCATCGGCAACGGCGGTCCCCGCGACCGGAACCGTGACGGCATCCGAGACGGTCATCGCGTCCGGAACGCCCAACGCATCGGACACCCGATGAGCGCTCTTCCCGCCCCCTTTTCCTGGCCATCCCTGGCGCTTTCCGGCGTCCTGTTGGTCCTGCTCCTGATCAGCCTGCTGCGCTGGCGCTACTGGTATCACGCTGCCGACTCCCTGCGGCATGCTCTGCACCAGCCGTATCACGGTATCGCCCTGATCGACCCCGAAGGGGGGGTCCTCTTCTGGAACCGCTGGATGGCGGAGTTGACGGGGATTTCCGAGCGCCAGGCGCTCCATCGGCTTCTGACGGACCTGCCGGCCTTCCCACCGGATCATCCGATCGTCCGCATGCTGTTCGGCGTCATGCCGCATCCGACGGACCGGCCGCTGATTTTCCGCACGCAGATCCAGCGGGTCGGGGCGACCGGCACGACCCCCGTGATCATCAACCTGAGCCGGTTCGCCGCTTCCTCGCCGGGGGGGTTCCTGATCATGCTCTCGGTCACGGACGTCACAGAGGCGGAAGACCTGCGCCACCGCCTTCAGAGCGCGGTTGAAAACGCCGAATCGAGCGTGCGGCGCATGGCCGAGCTGGATCGACTCAAATCGGAGTTTCTCGCCATCTGCGGCCACGAGCTCAAAACCCCACTCGTCTCGATCACCGGGTATCTCGACCTGATGGCGTCGGAGCGGCTCGGCCCCCTGACGGATAAACAGACCAACGCCGTGACGATCTCCCTCAAGAACGCTTCGCGATTGAACGAATTGCTTTCCCAGCTCCTCGATTTCGCCCGCATGGAAGCCGGAACCATGCGATTCGACTTCATCCCACAGCGCATCGGCACCGTCCTCGAAGAGATGATCCAGGTGGTCATGCCGATGGCGAGCGCCAAGCAGATCACCATCGTCCAGGAGATCCAGGCGGAACTGCCGCGCGCCCTCTTCGACGCCGGCCTGATTCATCGCGTCATCCTGAACCTTCTGGACAACGCGGTGAAGTTCACGCCTCAGGGCGGCACCATCACGGTGAAGGCCACCGCCGACGAGCGGTATGTGACGGTCGAGATCGTCGACACCGGCATCGGGATCGACGGAAGGCATATCGAGCGCGTGAAAGAACCGTTTTTCCAGACCGACACCTCCGACACCCGCCGAACGGGGGGCATGGGCCTCGGCCTGGCGATCGTCGAGAAGATCCTTCACGGGCACGGTTCCCGGCTCGAGTTGTCGAGCGAGGACCGCCACGGCACCACGGCGCGATTCAGTCTCAGGATCGCTCAGAAGAAATCCTCGGCGAAGCTCTCCGCGATTTCCAATCCGCAGGAGTAGACGGGAGAAAGGCCCGCTCAGAAAGCCGGCGGATCGCGGTCCGGTTCGTTCGCCGGAAGGTCGGCGTCGTCGTGTTCGTCTGTATGCTCCGATGCGTCGCCCGGTCGGACGAGTTCGAGCTCCTTCAGCTTGAGATACAGGTTCTTTCGGTGCATCTGCGCCAGGCGGGCGGCCTGCGAGACGTTTCCCCTGGCCTTCGCGAGAAGATTTTCGAAAAAGCGTTTCTCGAAGCTCCTGAGGATGATCTCCTTGGCCTCCTTGTAGGGCATGGCGAGAATACTATCATTTATATAACTGTCGTTATCTAGCTTCGCGCGCATCGGCACGAGGGTCGAGTTGTTTTGGAACATGCTCTCGTCTTCGAGGATGATGACACGTTCGACCAGGTTCTGGAGTTCCCGGACGTTGCCCGGCCAGGCATACTGGACCAGGCGGGCCATGAACGCATCCGAGAACGTCATCGGCTTCTTGTTGAACTTTTTCAGGATGCGGGCGGCGAAGTGCTGAACCAGCATCGTGATATCGCTGCGGCGTTCCCGCAGCGGGGGAAGATGGATGTTCACGACGTTGAGGCGGTAGAAGAGATCCTCGCGGAAGTGATTCTCCCGGATCGCCTTGGTGAGGTCGCGATTCGTGGCGGCCAGCACCCGCACGTTCACCTTGATGACGCTCTGTCCGCCGAGGCGCTCGAACTCCTGCTCCTGGAGGATGCGAAGGATCTTCGTCTGGGTCGTCAGCGACATGTCGCCGATTTCGTCGAGGAAAATCGTGCCGTTGTCGGCCAGTTCGAATTTGCCGATGCGGCGGGCGACGGCGCCGCTGAACGCGCCGCGCTCGTAGCCGAACAATTCGCTTTCGATGAGGGTTTCGGGCAGAGCGGCGCAGTTCACGCGGATGAACGGCCCGTCCCTGCGCGAACTGAGCGAGTGAATCGCGTCGGCGACGAGTTCCTTGCCCGTTCCGGACTCGCCGGTGATGAGGACGGTGACGTCGTTTGGCGCGACGCGCTCGATGAGATCGTAGACGCGCTGCATGCTCTCGTGGGCGCCGATGATCGTGGCAAGGCCCTCGCGCTCATGGAGCCTCTGACGCAGGATCAGGTTTTCCCGGCGGAGACGACACCGTTCGAGCGCCCTGCGGACCGTGAGCTTGAGCTCGTCGTTCGCGAATGGCTTGGCCAGGTAGTCGTAGGCGCCGCGCTTCATCGCGTCGACGGCGAGCGCCTCGGAGCCGTAGGCGGTGATGAGGATCACGAGGGCTTCGGCATCGCGCTTTTTGACGGCGTCGAGCAGTTCGAGCCCAGAGGCGCCCGGCATGTTCATGTCGGAGATGATGAGGTCGAACGACTCGCCGGCGATGCGGTCGAGGGCCTCGGCGACGGAACGGGCCGCCGCGATCGTGTATCCCTCGGGCTTGAGGACCGCCTCCAGGGTATACCGGACCGACTCCTCGTCGTCGACGACGAGAATGGCGGGCTGGCGCGGCCAAGCCTGTTTGGAATCGCGAGGTTCGCTCATGCCGGCAGCACCGCGTCAGGAGAGGGCTTCGAGGTCACGGGCAGTTCGATGCGCACACATGTTCCCCTGCCGGGTTCGGAATCGACGGAGATGCTCCCCTGGTGGAGGTCCACGATTTTCTTCGTGATCGCAAGGCCGAGGCCCGTTCCGTTGGGGCGCGTCGTGAAAAAGGGATCGAAGATGCGCTTCGCGCACTCGGGGGGGATTCCGGCGCCTTCGTCCCGAAGTTCGATGACGATTTCATCGGCCTGGGGAAGGACATTCACCGTGAGGGTTCCTCCGTGTTCCATAGACTGGATCGCATTGAGCATGACGTTCAACAGGGCCTGCTTGATCTTCTCACGGTCGATTGTAGCATAAATCGGCGTCTCAGGCCAGTTCCGAACGATATTCGCGCCGCATCTTCCCGCCTCATGCCGCACGAGCAGGAGGAGTTCCTCGACGACCTCTTTCAGATCCGCCTCGCGCAGATTCGCCTTTTCCGGCTTGGAGAAGTGCAGGAGTTGTTCGACGACCTTGTTCAGGCGATGGACTTCGCCGAGCACGACTTTGACGTGATTCAGCGAATCCCCGCTGACTTCCTCGCCAATGATCTCAACCAGGCTTCTCACGGCAACGAGCGGGTTGCGTATTTCGTGAGCGACGGAGGCCGCCAGCTTTCCGAGAACAGCCCACTTCTCGATGTCGAACGCCCTACGCTCGAGGGCCTTCATCTCGGTAACGTCGTCAAGAACCAGCACGCGCCCGATGATCGCATCCCCGGCAACCAGGGGGTTCACCCTGACCTGGAGTTCGCACTCCTCGCCCCCCGGCCGCCGGAGGGTGATCTGGCTCCAGGGCGCGCTTCCATAGCCCGATTCGGCAGCTCCCCCTCCCCTGCCGCCGGGGATCGGTTCCCCGAGCACATGGCTCAGCGCGGCTGAGAACTCGGGATCGCCGGCCCTGTCGACCACCTCGCTCCAGGGAGCATTCACGGGTTCGCCCGACTTCAATCCGAGAATCCGCATGAAGCTGGCGTTGACGGTGACGAGCGTGCCGCTTCCGTCGAGGGTCGCGACGCCGGAATCGACGCTGTTCAGGACGTTTCTGACGTATTCCTTCATCTCGAGAACGTCCATGTACAGCTGGGCGTTCTCGATCAACGTGCCGCCGAGCGGCGCCAGCGTTTCGAGAAACCGCCTGACTCCTTCCGAATACGCTCGGTTCCCGTGTTTTGCGAGGAACAGCACGCCCTGGATCTGCCGCCCGGTCACGAGAGGAACCACCAGCAGGGTGTGGCGGGCCGTCATGCACTCGACCGGTTCGCTCTTCGCGAGGCAGGTTTTCAGGCTGTTCTCGTATTCTTCGCGAAGGATGCGTGGAAACGACGGGGTTTCGACCTGCATCTCCAGGTGCCCCGCCGGACCCCGCCTCAGCAGCAGCTGGCCGTAGGAGGAAAACGACAGGGTGACGGCCCGCTCCAGGAACCCCTTGAGCACGTCGTTGAGATCGAGAGAAAACCCCATGTCCTTGGCGAGGGAGTAAATTTCCCACAGTTCCTGCACCTTCTCGTCGAGGGCGCGCGTCCGCTCGAGGTTTTCGCGGATTTTGTCCTGGAGGGACGAGGCCATCATGTTGAACGTCTCGCCGACCATCGTCAACTCGTTGCCGCCGATGACGTGGAGCCGCTGGCCGAAATCGCCCTCTCTGATCGCATGGAGACCCTCGACGACCTGGTATATCGGTCGCAATACGATCTGCGCGATGAACACGGCGAGGATCAGGCCGAGACAGACGTTGACCCCGAGCGTCAGGAACACCTGAAACGCGGCCTCTCCCGTGTTTCTCGCCCCGAAGTCCGGCACGCCGAGGCCGATGGCCCCAATGGGGGCGCCGCCGGAAGATATCGGAAGATATATTTCTCTCGCCGTCACGCCGGCGACGCCTTCCTGAATGAGGCCGTCACGCAGGCTTTTGACCGGCGGGAAGCCGCGGTCGGAAATTCTCTCCTTGTCGCCCCATCTGCGCCACCAGTTCTGATCGTAGATCGTTACGAGGATGTTCTTCATGTTCTCCTCGCGGGCGGCCGCGATGGCTTCCAGGCGCGAGGCGTCGCCCTCGGCAAGGAACTGAAACGCCGGCTCCTGCAGGATCTTTCCGAGGAACAAGGCGTTCCCCGTGGCATCGCCGAGATACGTCAGATTCTCACGGGAGATGGTCGTGATCGCAAAAAAGCAGTTGGTGAACAGGATGATTCCCGCGACGTAGAAAATGAGGGCGCTCTGAAGCCGCCGCGGCGGGAACCAGTTCATGGACGGAATGCGAGATTCACAGGGGGACCCAGAAGGAAACGACGGTTCCCTCGCCCGGGTTCGAAACGATGTCGAAGTCGCCGCCGGCGAGCAGGATGCGCTCTTCCATGCTCAGGAGGCCGAGTTTCTTGAGCGACGCGTAATTTTTTCGGATCGCCTTGGCGTCGAAGCCCTTGCCGTCGTCCTTCACGACCCCGCTCAGCCTGTTGAGAGACGGATTGAAGCTCAGGAACGCATGGATCGACTTGGCCGAGGCGTGACGATGAGCGTTGTTGACCGCCTCCTGAATGACCCGAAAGATCGCCAGCTCGGTATCAGGAGCGAGCGGAGCCCTCTCCCCTTCGATGTCGATGAAGACGTTGATGCCCGACCGCCCCTTGAAGCCGGCCAGGAACTGCTCCAGGGTCGGAATGAGCCCCAGGTCGTCCAGCGCCATGGGTCTCAGGTCAAATATAAAGCGTCTGATATCTTTCAAACTCCGTCCGACGGCATCCTTCAGATCGAGAAGTTCCTTCTGAAGAATCTCGCGGTCGGCGAGATGCTCGAGACAGAAGTTGATGCGCATCGTCAGGCTCGCGAGGCTCTGTGCAGGCCCGTCGTGAATCTCGCGAGAGATCCGGCGGCGTTCCTCCTCCTGGGCTCGGACGACGCCGATCGTCGGCGGGGCCACGCCGTCGCTCTTTTGGGTGTCGAGAAATTTTCCCACCTGTTTGAGAAGCGTGTCCAGCCTTGTCTGGAGCCACTCCGTGCGTTCCTTGAACATCGCCTGCAGCTTCAGTCGGTATCCCACCGAGGAGATCATCTGAGTGTCGCTGCTCCCGAGAATGGCGCCCAGATGGGCGAGACAAGTGTCGCGGTCAGCCCCTGAGAGGCCGGAGCCGCGTTCGCGGATGATGAGCGCGACTTCCTCGAGACGCTGCCGCCGCTCTTTTTCCCCGGTCAGGGACAGAATCCAGTTGTCGACCAACTCGGCGATTTCACCGAGACCGCTCTTGATCGCGATCATTTCCTTGGAGAGCGTATTCTTCACGGTATCAGACACGGCAGGAGGCCTCCGGTTCGAGTAGTCATCACCAGCGGGTCGGAGCTCCGGCGTCCGGCGGGGCCGCAAGCGAGTCCCCGGTGCCGGATGCCGCCCCGATCGGCTTGCCAAACGAGAGAGGTTTCTGGAACAGGACGGTACCCAGGGCGGATCCCGCCGCGTCGCTCCGAAAGAGGATCTTCTTCGCAGGAGCAGTCTGCGGACGCGCGGCAGGCGAGGATACGTTCGGCGCGGCGACGCTTACCGCCGGTTTCGGCACCGCAGGCTTCACAGGGACGGATACCGGGCGGTCACCGGCCGATTGCTTCGAGACGGATATCGGGCGGTCACCGGCCGGCTGTTTGGACGCGACCGGCTTTCCCGGTTCGTTCGCCGGAACAATGCCGGACGGCGCCTTCGCCGCGGAAGGGCCTGGCGGGGCGGAACCGGAAGGATTCCTCGACGCTGCCGGTTTTGCCGGCGTCTTCGGCTCGGCGTCTTTGCCGGAATCCCGTGGTTCTGGCGCCTTATTCCCGGGCCCGACGGGATGGATGCGTATGCCGAGCTGCTCCATTTCCTGTTCCGCCCGGCGCCGGATGGCATACGTCTGGTTCGGCTCGTTCAGCACCTTCCCGAGTTCGATCCGCGCGGCGTCCGTATCGCCGCTGTTCCGCAGACATCGCGCCAGATGCAATCTGAGGTCGATCCGGTGCGGAAGCTTCTGGAGAGCATCGCTGAGATACCTGGTCCCGTCCTCCCATTTTCCGAGACCGGCGGCCATCAGTCCGAGCCGTGCGATGAAGGCCGGCTCGCGCATTCCGAGCTGAGAGGCTCGTTTACTGGCTTCATAGGCATCGTCGTGCGAGCCCAGTTTCTGGAAAATCAGGCCGACCATCTCATAGACGTCGGGGTCTTCTTTCTTTTTGAGATACCCCAGCAGCTCGGGGAGAGCCGCTTCCCAACGGCCTCGCAGATAGGCGTTCACCCCCCGGATCCGCTGTTTTTCGAGCGGGGAAACCTCCACGGCTTCCTTCTGGGAAACGGCCGCCGGCATCTTCGCGGCCTCGCCGGAAGCCGTCTGCGACGGGGACTTCGGCGAGGCGGCATCCGGCACGGCTTCGGCGTTCGCGAGCAGGTCCTCCTGGGTCTTCTTCGGCTCGGGCACGGTTTTTTTCTGGGGTTCCGGCGAAACGGCGACGCGTTCGGGCGTTTTCGGCTCGGCCCGGGGCGTCTCTTTCGCCGCCTCAGGGGGGGGCTCTGCCGCGGCGTGCGAAGCGATCGCCGGCTCTGGAACCGTCGTGGCTGATGCGGCCACGGGAGATGCTGCCGCATCTGCCCGCGGTTCGGAGGCGGGTGGGGTCTTCCGGAACAGTTCCGGAGAAGGATTCGAAAGCCCCGCAAACACCGGATTCGCCGGAGGTTCGTCGGGCCCCCGAACCGGGCCAGACGTTCCCGTCTTCAGGAGCGTATCGGGGAGGTCGGGAAGTGCCTGCCCACCCTTCAGACCGGGAGCGACGTACAGCACCACGCCTCGTCCGCGCGGACCGCCATCGTCCTGCGGCGTTATCGTCGTTCTGGCGGGAATCGTCTGCTGGGAAGGCGCGGGCGCCGCGGAAACTGCCGGAGCGGCATCCTGCGCCGGGACGATGGCCGGAGGCAGCGACTGTTCCATGCCGGCTCCGGGGGAGAACGGGGCAGCTGCGACCCAGGGAGTTCCGCCGTATCCGACGCCACCGGAAATCCCAGCGCCGGTCCGCCGCTCCTCGGCATCGACGTCTTCGAGCAGTCGCTGGGCGACCTCGTCCTGCTGGTCGATGCTGAGAGCCTTTTCCAGATGACGTCTGGCGTTTTTGAGGTCGTGCGCCTCCAGGAACGCCGCCCCCAGTTCGCGATTGAACTCGGGGTTCAGGGGATCGCCCGATTGCGCCTTGCGCAGGTGGGGAATGGCGTCCTCGGCGAGGCCGAGCTCGCGATATATAGCACCCATCATATAATTACCGCGAAGATGCGCCGGATCTTTTGCGAGACATTTCAGCATCGATCTGGACGCCTCGACGTACGCCCGCCGGTCGTATTGGAGTTTTCCAAGCGTCACCCACTCGTCGGCGTCGTCGGGGAACGCTTTCAGATACCGAACGAGAGCGTCCTCGTAGGCCCCCATCCGCTCGTCACGGTGATAGGCGCGAAGAAGCCCCTTCCACGCTTCGACCGGAGCATCCGGCCTCTTCACGATCTCCTCGAACGCACCGATCGCCGCGGTTACGGAACCGGTTTCGAGGAAACCAACTGCACGGCGCATCGCCATGCGCTGGTCCATGCCGGCGCGTATCACCCCGCTTCCGGTTGCCGATTCGGCGTCGGTGCTGATGGAGAAAAGGGTCGAAGACGGTCGGAGATCCTCGAAATTCCAGTGTTGCCTGTTGAACATCCAGACGCCGACGAGAAGAAAAATGACGAGAAGCCCGAGGGTGAAGCGCCAGTTCCGCCCCACGCCGGTCGCCTCTTCGAGGGCATCGGCCATGGCGGCGGCCGGTTTGTCGGACGTCCGCCTGGACCGTTTTTTCTTCGACTGCTCCTTCGGCGAAACGACCTCGCCGGCATCGTCGGACGTCGTTCCGGCCGACCGGGCCACGGTCGCGTTTTCCTGCCGCGCGACCTCGATCACCGTCGCTTCGTCGGCCTCTTCGGCGGCTTCCGTCCTCGCGGCGGATGGTCCCGTAAGCCGCGCCCGGGGCGGCACCGGAGCGCCCAGCAGATGGCTCGCGCCGCCGTCCTTGAGATGCGGGATGAGCACGCGTTCCACCTCGAACCAGTCGCGAAGGCCCGAGAACAGCGACCGGTAATAGGCATCCTTTATATTATATATCCATGCCAATATTATAACGACGCCGGCGACATACGCCACGGCGACGATGGCGGCCGGCCCGAAATGGGGCGCCACCATATCGTAGAGGAACCCCCTCGTATACAGGCTGTAGCCGCTGATGGCCGTCGCCAGATGCATCATCATCAGGATGATGCCGCGGTCGATATGTCCCGCGTAGATCTGCCCCAGGCCCATGACGCAGAACGACATCAGCGCGGCGAGGCCCGGGTTTCTCACGGAACGCCGCAACCGCTCCCGGCGCAGCGTATCGACCCACCCGTCGTCCCTCGACTCGGTGCCGGGCATCTCCTCCCCCGTCATGCGGCGGGCGCTCCGCGGGTCATTCGATGACATCGATCACGCACCCGCTCGTCACGACGCACAGTTTGATGCCGTTCTGGAGGCATCTCTCGACGAGTTCCGGCTTCTCACGGTTGGTGACGACCATGCCGCGTATCGACGTAGCCTTCATCTTGCCCCCCGTCAACTCGTTTCCGAAACTCGCGATATTGCCTTTGAGCCATTCAAGCAACCTGAGCGTCTCCTCGAGATCCTCGACCGAGGGATTGAACACGACCTCGACCGCCACCAGCACGCCTTTGCGATCCTGGCACAGCAGGTCGATCCGGCGCTTCTTCCCTTCCTTCACGATGACGGCGTAGTCGCGATGAATCAGCCGGATCCCCTTTTCAAACAAGCTCATGTGGCCGGCGACCCACTCCTCGAAATCGCGCTTGCAGCTGAAAAACGTGTTCCTCGTGAACTGCTCGAAAACGGACTCGATCGTCGAGATCTGCTCCTTGAGCTTCTCGTTCTCCTCCTTGACCTGGGAATAACGCTCCCACAGGTTCTTGTTCTCGTCGAGCAGAAGGATCAGCCCCTTCACGTCGCCCTCGTTGAATTCGCTGAGGGGGCGGGCAATCAACCGGGTGACCATGAGGCGCAGCGACATCATCGCGTCACGCGCGAGACTGCACGGAATCTCCTCCCTGCTGATCGACAGCACCCGTTCGTCGTTATCGCGGCTCCAGCGCACGAGCAGGTTGTCGCCCGGCTGGAACAGACGGATGGCCTCGCCGATGATCAGTTGCCGTTTTTCGAAGTCGGGGGCATGGCCCGGAACGCGCCGGCCGCCAATCTCGATGACGAACGGCTCGGTTTCCGGAAACAGCCGGCGGTACAATTCGTCTTCGCGGGCGTACCATTTCAGATACCGGTGTTTGTGCTCGTTCATCGAGAGGCGTTTCCGCACGACCATCGCATCGCCGGGCGCCGTCACGCGGCAGATGACCGTGGTACCACGATCGGAAGCCGGATACAGGACGATTTCGGAACCGGCGGCGATCTTCGTCAGCGGCTCTCCGATCGCGAGTTCCCGCCGTTCCCAGGCGGCCGCAAGGTGTTCGACCTTTCGGCCGTCGAACACCATATCGAACATCAGACTCGCCGGCAGAACCCGGCGCAGATCGGCGTCATGCTCTTCATCCCAGACGAGGTTTCCGGTGCGGACTTCCTCGGGGGTCACGAATTTTCTGTATTCTGCCATCTCAAAAACCCCATTCGCTGAACGACTTTTTTATCTCACCTATCCAACTGCCGATGTGGTCGATCACATACTGCTTGCCGTCATCGAGCTTGTCGATGAGGACCTTCGAAATCGGTATCTGGACGACGCCGGAGGCGGGCTCGTAGACGAACCGTTCCTTCGGAAGCTGTTCGTTGAACGTATAGTCGAGGACATCGAGCGTCCCCCGCTCCGTGCCGTCGGGCGCGTATTCGATGACCTTCGTCGGCAGGCAGGTGCCGGAGGCGAAATCCATGCCGTAGGTGCCGACCTCGAAGATCCGGCGCCAGATGCCGCCAGCCCGCGGATTGAACGTCATGTGCCATCCGCCCGAAGCGAGCGGAGCACCCATCTCGATATCGAAAAAGGTGAACATCGTCCGACGCGTGATTTTCGTGACGATCTCCCGGGGATTCACCCACTGCCGCAGAGCCTCGGACACGAATCCTCCGCTTCCGGCGGTGTCCAGCGTCATCACTTCGTTGAGCCGGGAAATGTAGACCCAGAGGCGTTCGCCGTCGAACAGGACGCGGAATTCGCCGTCGTCGATGTCCATCTCGAACTTGTCCGGGCTCTGGATCGACAGGCGGGCGAGCACCGTCCCCCGGGCGGAGGAAAGGCGGACATGCGCGACGAGGGAAAACACCTGCTCCGTCCGTTCCTCCAACTGGCTGAACAGAAGATCGGGCGTCATGTCGACGGCGCCGGCCGGAGCCCCGGCAAGCAAAATGATGATTATTATATATATATGCCTATAGAAACCGCGGCTCATCGAAGGACCGCCTCCTTCGCCCCGCGCTGCGCGAGCGCCGGGGAGTCCGGCCGCGGAACGCTCTGGACGAGCCGGCGGCACATCGTCTTCAGCGCGCCCTCGCATGCCTGCCGGAAACCGTCGAGGGCGGGTCCCGCAACGGCGGCCTCAGAAAGAAGCGACGTTCCCTCGAGCAGAGGAACGAAAGCGTCGAGCCAGCGGTTTCCAGCAAGCGCCGCTTCGCCTACCGCGCGGATTCGTTCCCAGCGGGCCTGGGCGATCCTGAGCGGCGTTTCGGGGCCCCCGTCGAAACAGATACCGGAAAACCGCCAGGCAACGATGTCCGACGTCATGACCGCGCCATCCCAACAGACGGTGTCGAGCGATGGATCTCCCTTCCAGACGGCCGCGATCGATTCGAGATTCAGTACGGCGACGCCCGCAGGAGGATCCGCTCGCACCCCCGCAACCTGCGAAATGACGCGAACCTCCCCGATCCGGCATCCTTTCCAGAGGACGTCCCAGGCGCAGCCGCCCTCGCCCCAAACCCCTGGCTGGACGGTTCGGCCGATCGTTTCGTAGCCGGCGGTTGCGGGGGTGTCCCCGCCGGGCTGCAAAGCCGCGAGAAGCTCCGGAAGGCGCGAGATCCAGGCCGCCGAAAAAGGCCGGCGCCACCAGACGAGCGTTCCGACCGCCCCGCCTTTCCGACGGCAACCACAGCCGCCCTCGATGACGGGTTGCATGGTGAAAAACTGGCCGTCCTTCCCGGCGATCTGCCTCGAAAAGAGGTCCGGGTGCAGCCACCCGCTCGGAAGAATCCCGGGATACGGCGGCAGCTCGACGGCCCCCCACCCCGCAAGGGTTTCCCGGGCGGCCGTCAGCATCTTTCGCAATTCCACGTTTTCAGGTTCCTCCAGAGCCTCTGCTCAGATATACGCGTGTGGTATTATACCGGAAGTCGCATCACGCGACAAATCGCATCCGAAACGGCGGCCTTCTCATGAAACGTTTTACCTCCGGTGATTTCGACGCAACCGCTCTCGATCCCCAATCCGTGGCCGTCGTCGGCTTCGTCGCCGGCTGGTGCAGGCCGTCCATGCTCCAGGCGGCCCTGCTCGAAAAACTCGCCGCCGACTACGCCGGAAAAGCGACGATCGGAACGGTCGACGTCGACACCGACGAGATCCTCGCAGACCGTTTTGAGGTCCGGACGCTTCCGGGGGTCCTGCTGTTCGCCCGGGGCGAGCTCATCGAAGCGCTTCCCGGCTACCAGCCCGAGGACTTCCTGCGCGCCTGCATCGAGCAACTGCTCCAGCCGCCCGAGGCCTGAGGCGCGGGGCAATTCCATTCCCGACTCATCCATCGCCGTCATCGGCAGCGGTCGCCGCGGGACCGGTTTCGCGCAGCCGGCGGATCGAGACGGCTTTCCCGTCGGAACCGATCTCGATCACGACGCCCTCGAGAACGACCTCGCCGAGCGCCGGCCGGAACTTGTCGCTGAATCCCCGGCAGAACCGGTCTATCACCAGTTGTCTGTCCACGCCGAGTATGCCGTCGCGCGGCCCCGTCATTCCGAGATCCGTGATATAGGCCGTGCCGCCGGGCAGGATTCGCTCGTCCGAGGTCTGGACGTGGGTGTGCGACCCGACGACGGCCGCCGCCCGACCGTCGAGATACCAGCCCAGGGCGATTTTCTCGGATGTGGCTTCGGCGTGAATGTCGACCAGCGCGGGTATTCCCGGGGGGAGCAGCCCCAGCAGCCTGTCGGCCGTCCTGAACGGGCATTCGCCGGGTTCCATGAACACGCGCCCCGCAAGATTGATGATGCCCAGAGCCAGCGGCGTACCGGCGCCCAGGACGGCCCATCCCTTTCCGGGCAAGGCATCGCCTCCCAGGTTGTGCGGCCGAAGAACCTTGTCGCCGTCGCCTTTCAGCAGATCGGCCCAGTCGGGCCGGGCGAAGATGTGATTGCCGCTCGTGAGCAGGTCGATCCCGGCCGCCAGAAGGCCGTTCCGGTGACGCGTGGAAAGGCCGGCGCCTGCCGTCGCGTTCTCGCCGTTCGCGACGACCCAGTCCGCTCCCCATCGTTCCCGCAGTATTCCGGCCAGCTCGCATGCGGCGCGGCGCCCCGGCTTCCCATATATATCACCTAGTATAAGTACACGCATCGACCCTCACCGCCCTCATTCCGGCCCGCCTGCCCACGCCGAGTCTCGTCGAAAGAAAACGGCGCCGGGGAACGGATCTCCGCTTCCCGGCGCCGGACGATGACGCAATCCCCGTCAGTGCGCGACTTCCACGGTGCGCACCTCGCGGATGAGGACCACTTTGACCTGTCCGGGATATTCGAGATCGCTCTCGATCTTCTTCGTGATGTCCCGGCACAGTTTGGGCGCCGCACCGTCGTCGACCCGCTCGGGGTTGACGATGATGCGGATTTCGCGGCCGGCCTGGATGGCGTATGCCGAGCTGACGCCGTCGAAGCCCTTTGCGATCGCCTCGAGGTTCTCGAGCCGCTTGACGTAGGCATCGAGCGACTCGTTCCGGGCGCCGCGGCGGGAGGCCGAGATGGCGTCGGCGGCGGCGACGAGAACGGCCTCGACGGACTCGAACGGCTGGTCCTCGTGGTGCGCGCCGATCGCATTGACGACTTTGGGCGACTCCTGGAATTTGCGCGCGAAGTCGGCTCCGAGCGAGGCGTGGTTTCCCTCGTCGCTCTCGATGACCTTGCCGATGTCGTGGAGCAGGCCGGCGCGCTTCGCGAGCGGGATGTTCGCGCCGATCTCGGCGGCCAGGTTGCTGGCCAGGTGCGCCACTTCGATCGAATGCTGAAGCACGTTCTGGCCGTACGAGGTGCGGTAGTTCAGGCGGCCGACGATCTCGACCAACTCGGGATGCAGGGCGGGAATGCCGAGCGCGAGCATCGCCTGCTCACCGGCTTCCTTGATCCGGAGCTGGATCTCCTTCTTCGCCTTCTCGTACATCTCCTCGATCTTCGCCGGATGGATGCGGCCGTCGAGCGTGAGCATCTCGAGAGTGACGCGCGCCGTTTCCCGCTTGATCGGGTCGAAGCCCGAGAGGACGACGGCTTCGGGGGTGTCGTCGATGATGACGTCGACACCGGTGATGTTCTCGAAGGTGCGGATGTTGCGGCCTTCGCGGCCGATGATGCGGCCTTTCATCTCTTCGCTCGGCAGCTCGACGACCGAGACGATCGGGTCAACGGTATGGTCGGTCGCGCACCGCTGTATAGCAGTGGCTATAACTTCACGAGACTTCTTGTCGGCCGTTTCCTTGATCCGTTGTTCGGCATCCTTGATCTTGACGGCGATGTCGTATTGCAGGTCTTCCTCGACCTTCTTCAGCAACTGCTCGCGCGCCTGCTCGGGGCTGAGCCCTGCGACCCGCTCGAGTTCGCGGCGCTGGGCCTCGAGCAGCTTGTCGATCTCCTGGCGCTGGATTTCGAGCGCCTGTTCCCGCTGTCGGAACTCGTCGCTGCGCTTCTCGAGCAGATCGGCCTTGGCGTCGACCTTCTCCATCTTGCCGAGAAGCTGGGCCTCGATCTTGTCGAGCTCGTGCTTGCGCTTTTTCGCTTCCTTTTCGGTGTTTTTCCGGAGAAGAAGCTCCTTTTCTTTGATTTCCCTGGCCCGTTTCTGAGCCTGTTCGAGTTCGGTCTGCGCGGCGATCTTGGCGTCGTCGAGAATCTTCTTTCCGTCCGCCTGCGCTTTCGCCAGAAGATCTTCGTCCTGGCGGCGGCGCATCATGCCGGAAATGAGATATCCCACGAAGCCCGCCACCACCGTCAAGATGACATACGTTATGGCATTTGACATGGCAGGTCTTCGAGAACCTCCTGAATCTTTGGTTGTTGAAGCGGGCGACAGTTTCAACCCGCTCCTTGCGATCTGATCAATCATTCGATTTCAGCCGTGTACGGTTTTGTTTCTTGAACAATCCGGCTCCCCGCAGGATCGGACTGCACGGTGTGAATTACAGCTTGTCGGCGAATTCCTGGATGGGATGCGCCTTTTTCAGGTCGGCGACATACTGCTCGAGGGCCGTCTTCTGCTTTTCGGGAAGCAACTGGTTACGGATCTGCTCTTTCACTTCCTCGAGGGGGCGGGAGCCGGCAGGGCGTCGCTCGTCGACGCGGATGACGTGCCAGCCGAACTGGGTCTTGACCGGCCCGACGATCTTGCCGATTTCGGCCTTGTTCACGGCCTCGTCAAACTCGGGGACCATCTGGCCCTTGCCGAAAAAGCCGAGGTCTCCGCCTTCCTTGCCAGACGGGCATTTTGACTCGGCGCCGGCGATGTCTTCGAACTTTGCGCCCTTCGCAAGCTGATCGATGATGTTTTTGGCCTTCTCCTCGGCATCGACGAGGATGTGGTGGGCGCGGGACTGCTCGGGCGTTGAGAACTGCGCGAGGTTCTTCTCGTAGAAGCCCTTGACCTCGTCATCGGTAACGCTGATCTTGCCGGCAACCTGATCTTTCAGGAGCGCATCGAGAGAGACACGGCGCTTCGCGTTCCGAATGGCTTCGGGATACTGTTTTTCAAGCTCGGCACGGTTTTTCTGGACGTACCGTTTCACGAGTTCACGGTAGCAGAACTGCTTGACGAAATCGTTGAGCCCGTCCCCCTCAAGAAGTTGGGGGCGGATGAACGGCGGAATGCGCTCGAGATCGGGAGCTATCGCGGAAACCTTGATCGCCTCGTCGCCGATCGTGCAAAGGGTCTTCTCGAGGTCGGCCGGCTTCATTTCATCCTGACGAAGGACCGCCACGCCATCGGATGCCACGACAAGCTTGAATTCCTTTTCCATTTCTCCGAGGCGGGCCTCGTAGGTTTCACGTCTTTTGGAATCGGTGAGTTCGCGCTTGATCTGGCTCGAGACATCGCTCAGCGGCCTGGCCTGGCCGTCCTGCTTCTCCGAATACTTCACGAGGAGCCAGTTGCCGTCGTCACCCCGGACGGGGTCGGAAAGCTGGTTTTCCTTCATCGTCGCGAGAGACTGGGCGATGACGGGGGAAACCTCACCGAGGGTGATGAAGCCGCGATCGCCGCCGCTGTCCTTGGAGGCATCGGTGGAGGAAGCCTTCGCGATGTCGGCGAACGACTTGCCGCCGTCGATGTCGCCTTTCAGCTTCTTCGCAGCCGCTTCATCAGCGACGCTGATCTGGTGCAGATGGAACTTGGTCGGATCGACGAACTGATCCTTGTGTTCTTTGTAAAACTTTTCGATATCGGCGGCCGGAACATCGATTTTATCGAGAAGTCCGCGGATGTAATACTGGGAAAGCATGTTGACGGCGGCGTCCTCGATGTCCCCCTTCAACTCGGGCCGATCGGCAATGCCGAGTTTCTCGGCTTCTCGCTCGATGAGCGTGATCTCGACCAGTTGTTTGAGGAACTGCTTGCGTCCGTCGGCGGTTTCGAAATGGGCCTTGACCTGCGGATTCACGGAGTTCATGAACTGCTCGAACTCGCGGTTGTATTCTTCGCGGGTAATGGTGTAGGAGCCGATCGTGGCGAGGACATCGCCGGGCGCGCCGGCGGCAGGAGCGGCAGCCGCAGGGACCGGAGCGACGGAACCGGGTTCGGCGGCATCGAGAGATCCCGCGAATCCGAACAGGGCGACAAAAAACAGAACAAAGGCGCCGAAGCGCCTGTCATGCGATGACATGAGTGCCTCCCGAAAAAATTTGAACGACGGAAAAGTATACACGCCCCTCCAGGCAAATGCAATGCGCCTGTCTTCCCCGGCACGCACAGAATCGCCCCGGTCCGGCGAACCGGATCGGGGCGATGGTTGAGCGATCGAACGTCGAGGTCAGGGCACGCGCACGAACACCAGGCCGTCGAAGAACAGGTTGGCGCCGCCGCCGGCGCCGGCATTGATCGCCGTCATCCTGATGGCGACCCCTTCGACACCGGAGTTGAGGATGATCTGCCCGAGGGCGATCTGGGTTCTTCCCTTGTTGATCGAAGAATACCCGCTGACGTCCTTTTCGAGAAGCGAGGTCGTGAGAACGCCGTTCTCTCGGATCTGGATCCGCCAGTTCCCGCCGGTGGTATGCGGATAGATATAGGCGTAGACGTTATATCGATAGGAACCGCTGGTCGGAGACGGCAACTTGTAATACAGGGTCGAGAAAAGGCTGGTGTTCCCGAACATATACTCGTCGCCGTTTCCCTGCGTCCCGACCGTGTCGGCCAGGAGAAGCGCCACGCCGGCGCCCGAGTAGTAATCGATATGGGTGTAATCCTTCGAGTTGAAGACAAGGTAGCTATTGGCAATCGTCCCGGCTGTGCCGTTGTTATCGAACTCCCAGAGCGTGTCCTCGCCCTCGAGGAGGCCGACCCACAGACCGCCCGGATACGCCTTCACGTAATTGCTCAACTCGCTTTCCTTGCCGGACGAGCTCACCGCGGAGATCTTGAAGAAGTAGGGGACGCCGAACTCGAGCTTCTGCCCCTTCTTCTCGGGATTCTGCATGAAACTGCTCGGATAGGTGTTGATGACGTAGGCCGAAGTCTCGGTCCACTGGGGCTGGCCCGTCACGAAGCGCGTATAGCCACCGTCGGCGACGGTCGAGAAGTAAATATTATAGCTCACGGCATTTTTCGAGGCGCTCCAGGCCAGTTTGATGCCGGCCTCGGTGCTGGTCGACGACCAGGCTTTCACTCCCGACGGAACCGCGGGAATGTCGGCGTCGGAAGACTGGGTCACGATCGAGCTCATGTCGCTGATCATGCCGTTGCGGTCGATCGCCCGAACCGCGAAGAGATTGTAGGGGGTTCCGTTGATGTCCTTGAAGGTCTGTGTCAGATTCGCCGAGCCGTTGTCCTCGACGATGCCGATCAGCGAGAAAAGGCGGTCGTTCTGGTTCGCCCGGAAGATGAGGTAGGCGTCCATGTCGAGCGTCGGGTTGTTCCCTTCGAAAATCGGGGTGCCGTTCTGGTTGAACATCGGCTTGTGGAACGAGATCACCGGGTCGGTGTCATTGCTGACAGCCACGTCGTAAGGCGCCTGGGGAATCGTGTCGTCGCCCGAGCGCAAGGTGACCTGGACCGGATCCGAGTTTTCGCTTTCGGTATACTGCTCGTTGAACGAGCGGATCACGTACGTGTACTGTTCGGCGGACGTTTTCACAACCGAGGTGTCGATGAAGCCGGGAGTGTCCTGGGGAACCGACGATACCCACTGCACGCCGCCCGCGCTGGTCGAGAGGCCGCGATAGATATTGTAGCCCTTGATCCGGGCGCCGGTCACCTTGTCCCAGGCGATGTAGACGCTGTCACGGCTGGAACGAACCTTGATGTTGACCACGCGGGGCGGCCGTTCCTCGACGGGAAGACCGGCACGGGCCTGAATGGCGTTGGTCTTCGACAGGTCGGACTCCTTGCCCTGCGTGTCGAACGCGGAAATCTTGTAATAGTAATACTGGTCGTTCACCAGGCCGTTCTGGTTGTCGTTGTCCAGATACGTCGGTGCCGCGAGTTTTCCGACCGTGGCAATGAATGTGAACGGCCCGCCCGAGTTCGTCGACCGATAAATCTGGTATCCGACCAGATCAGCTTCGGTGTTCGAGCTCCAGGTGAGCAAAACGGCCTTTTCCTTGCCGATTCCAACGACGTTCTGAGGAATCGTCGGGGCCTCGTAATCGGTGAGTCCCGGATCCTTCTTGACGCCGGTGGTGCACCCAAACAGGGTGAACATCATCATCAGCATGACGCCGGCCATGAAGCTCCGTCTGTATCGTGCTGACATCACCGTTCTCAGCATAGGGTTCTCCTTTTTCCTGCACAGCTTGGCAAATACTACGGATGATTCATCGGCAGCCGGGGACGAAGAATTAACAGTTTCCGCACAAAATGAACGGGGGCGGCGTCAAGTCCGGTCAGGAAGCTCCGCCTCGCGAATCGCATGCTTCATGTCGGAAACGGCCCTCCCGAGACCGACGAGAACGGCGCGGGAAATGATGCTGTGACCGATGTTGAACTCCTCGAGTCCCGGCATGCCTACTAGGTCATGAACGTTCCAGTAGGTGATGCCGTGACCGGCGTTGACGCGAAGCCCAAGCTTTTTCGCCCGTGCCGCCATGTCGTACAGCTTCTGTCGTTCGCCCTCGTGTTCGGCTTCGCTCATCGCATCCGCATATCGCCCGGTATGGAGTTCGACAAACGTCGCCCCGGTTTTCGCCGACGCCTCGACCTGCGCCTCGTTCGGATCGACGAACAGGCTCACGGTGATGCCGACTTTCTGTAGCCGCTCGACGGCGGATTTCACGAGGTCGAAGTGTCCGGCCACGTCGAGGCCGCCTTCGGTCGTCACTTCCAGTCGCCGTTCGGGAACGAGCGTCGCCATGTCGGGCTTGAGTTCCGTCGCAAACCTGACGATCTCCTCGTTCACGGCCATCTCGAGGTTGAGTCGCGTCCGGACGGTCTGGCGAAGAATTTTCGCGTCCCGGTCCTGGATGTGGCGCCGATCTTCGCGCAGATGAACCGTAATGCCGTCCGCGCCCGCCAGTTCGGCAAGGGCAGCAGCCCCGACGGGGTCGGGTTCACGCCCCAGCCGCGCCTGGCGGATGGTGGCAACGTGATCGATATTGACTCCAAGCTTTATCATCGCATTCCTCCGGACATGGTTCTGATCGTTATCGCTTCTTCCTACGAACGCATCACGAACGAGAAGAGGCTCCCCTGGCGGCCCTTCTGACCGCGATAGGAAAAATACGTTCCCGGCAGACACAGCGTGCAGTCGTTCACATGCCTGATCCGGCCAAGGGACACGCCCCGGCGCAGGCACTGGGCCACGTTCAACCCGCGCAGATCCAGATGCCACCTGACTCCGCGAGTGAAGAAACCCAGATAGCCCTCATCCGCCTCTCGAAACGACGGCGGAACCTCGTCGCCGAGTTCGAGACAGCAATTGCCGATGCAGGGGCCCATCGCGACATGCAACGATGCGGGAGCCACGCCGAACCGCTCGGCAAGCAGGTCGATCGTATGCCCCACGATGTCGCTGCGCGCGCCTTTCCAGCCCGCGTGAACGGCCGCCACGGCTTTATCGCTCCAGATCAGCACGGGGAGGCAGTCGGCCGTGAACACGCCGATTGCAACCCCGCGTTCGGCGGTCATGAGAGCGTCCCCGTCGCCCTGGTTTCCCGGCATCGCCCCGGCGCCCACGCCGTGAACGGACGTTCCATGAACCTGTGTCGCCCAGAACGGAGCGGACAGACCGCGGTCGCGAACGACCGGAAGCGCCTGCCAGGCCTTTTCCGCGACATCGGGAGCCTGCCGGTAAAACCCCAGGTCTCCGTCGGAACGCTCGGAGAAAGCGGCAAGAACGCCGCCGTCCTCGATGAGGTGCATGGTCAGGAACCGGCCGTCAGCGAGGCGATCATCCGCTCGGCGAGATCGTCGACGGCATCGCGCTTCATCGAAACCTCGCGAACGCGCTTCAGCGTTCTGACCGCATCGTCGACGCGCCCCTTCTTCGAATACAGGGAACCAAGCACGATGTAAGCTTCCTTCAGGCCGCGGTCGAGAGCGATCGCCCGCTTGCACTCCTCGTAGGCGTCCCTCAGGCGGCCCTGGTTGTAATGAAGGAGGGCGAGGTCCTTGATCGCCTCGGCGTTTTCGGGATGGAGTTCGAGAGTCTTACGAAACTCGCTCTCTGCCATGTCGTATTTCCCGGCACGGAAGAAATCCTTCCCCATGTCGAGGTGGGTCCGGGCGGACTCGAGATTCTTCTCATCGAGTTCCTTCCGCGCTTTCAGAAGCAGACTTCGCGCCTGGCGACCGATGCCGGAGTCGCCGGCGACGGAAACGATTTTTTCGAGTTCGGCCGCGGCTTCGTTGATCAGGCCGCGGTCGAGATACGACTGGCACAGGGCGTATCGCTTTTCGAGCGAGCGTTCCTGGTTCACGGACAACTCTGCGGTTCTCATCGGGGCGCTCTGTCGGAAAGACGGCGCAGGAGCGGCCCGCTGGACCGCGGGGGCCCGGGATGCCATGGCGGAAGTCCCGAAATCGACCTCCGAACCTCTGGGCAAGGCAGCCAGGGTGTCGGCACCGGGGGTTGCGCTGACCGGCGTGAACGACGTCGAGGACTCCATCGCTTCGGTTTTCGCGTCGTAATCGCCGAGCCGGCCGCCTTTTCCCTTGCGCCGCAGAAACTCGTTCAGCTTCGAACTTCCCTGGATCGACTTGACGTTCGCGAAATAATAGGATCTGCTATTGTTGTTGAGCTGCTTGAGCTTGCGCTCGACGTGCCGTTTCACGGGAGAGCCGTCGGGAGTCTTGGTGAGCGCCTGCTGGTAGACGTTGATCGCCTTGTTGTTCTGTCCGGTTCGTTCGTAGCACTCGGCGAGCGGGAGGTAGGCCCGGATGTAACCGGGGTTGAGCTTCAGGGCCGCGATGAAGTTGCGGCCGGCCTCGGCATAGTTTTTCCGGGTGAATTCGCACAGGCCGAGATTGAAATAGGACTTGAAGAAGTTCCCGTCGATGCGGATAGCGGCCTGAAAGTGCCTGATCGCCTCGTCGTGGCGGCCGGCTTTGTAACAGGCCCATCCGAGCGAGTCGCGGAAGTTCGCCGAGTCGGGCTCGAGTTCGACGGCCCGTTGGCACAGCTGAATGGCGCGCTGGGCGTCGGCTTCGAGCGTCGCGAGCAGGAAGCCGAGGTTGTTCAGGGCCGAGGCGTAGTTCGGATTGAGCGCCAGCGCCCGTTCGTAGGCGGCGGCGGCGGTTTTCATGTCGCCGGTCTTCTCGAGCGCGAAGCCGAGGTTGTGGAACGCTTCGGCCATGTCGGGGCGGGCGCGCACGGCCTGGCGCAGGTCATCGGCGGCACCGACGTAGTCACGCTCCTGAAGTTTCTGCGTGCCGCTGACGTACAGGCGCATCCCGGCATCCTGGTAGTTGGGCAGCGTGTCGAGCGTGAGCGCGACGCCGGGCGCCGCTGCCGACAGCCACGCCAGCATGAGCCCCAATCCCAGCCTTTTCATGTCGTCGCCTCCCGCGGATGATATTGTCCCATCCGCCTTCATCGGCAGATTCGGGAAAAGCGTGAAGAGGGAAGTTCCAACTCCCCGCTTGCAGGGGCGTCCGTCGTCGGCTATGCTTGCGACGAACCGACACCACGTGGGAGGAACTGAACATGCAGAAGCGAACGAAGATCGTCGCAACCCTCGGCCCGGCCTCGTCGTCTCCGGATATCATCGGCAAGCTTATCGAAGCCGGCGTGAACATTTTCCGTCTGAACTTTTCCCACGGCTCGCACGACAGCCACAGGCAACTCATCGAGATCGTGCGTGGCGAAGCGAAACGCCTCGGAAGGCATATCGGGCTTCTCGGCGATCTCTGCGGCCCGAAAATCCGCATCGGCACGTTTCCCAACGGCTCGGTCACGTTGCAGGCGGGGCAGACGTTCACCCTGAGCCAGAACCCCGACATGCCCGGCTCGGAAAGCGGCATCGGGACTTCCTATCCGTACCTCGTCAAAGACCTGAATCCCGGCGACACCATCCTGCTCGACGACGGCAACCTCACGTTGCGCGTCGCATCGAAGAGCCCGGACGCCGTCGCCTGCACCGTCGTCGATGGCGGCGTCCTCAAGACGAAGAAGGGCATGAACATGCCGGGGGCGAAGTTGTCTGTCGAGACGATCACCGCGAAAGACCGCGAAGACCTGAAGTTCATGATCGCCCAGGAACTCGACTTCGTGGCCCTCTCGTTCGTCCGGCGCGGCGAGGATCTGCGTGAGCTCCGGCAGCTGATCGGCCCTTCCCCCATCCGGGTCGTTTCGAAGATCGAAAAACCCGAGGCGATCGACGATCTCGAGGCGATCCTGGCCGAAACCGACGCAGTCATGATCGCGCGAGGCGATCTGGGCGTCGAGATGCCGATCGAGAAGGTGCCGGCCATCCAGAAGCACATCATCACCCGCTGCACGCGACGCGGCATCGAGGTCATCACGGCGACCCAGATGCTCGAGTCGATGATGTCCAACCCCCGCCCGACCCGGGCCGAGACGACCGACGTGTTCAACGCCGTCATGGACGGCACGGACGCGATCATGCTGTCGGGCGAAACGGCGGCCGGGGCCTACCCGGTCGAAGCCGTCCGGACGATGGCGGCGATCGCGGCAGAGGCCGAGCGTCTCTCCAGGAACACCACCGAAGCGCTCCTTCCCGAAGTGAAGCATGATATAGAGGACATTATAGCCCATGCCGCGTGCGAATCCGCCGTCGATATCGGCGCGACGGCAATCGTTCCGTTCACCCACAGCGGGAATACCGCCCGCAACGTTTCGAAATACCACCCGTCCGTCCCGATCTACGCCCTCACTCCGAAGCCGGAAACCTGCCGGCGTCTCTCGCTCTCCTGGGGGGTCAGCTCGATCCTGATCGAGGATTTGCGCGACACCGACGCCATGATCGTCTGCGCCGAAACGACGGTGCGCGACCGAGGCCTGGCCAAACCGGGCGACACGATCGTGATCGTCGCCGGCGTCCCCCTCGGCGTCAAGGGGAACACGAACATGATCAAAGTTCACCGTATCCGGTGACCAGTGAAGGGGTAAAACACAAGAAGGAGAACGACGCCCGGCAGAAGAGCCTGCCGGGCGTCGTTGTATATCGGTAGATATTATCTGTCTTCGTTTTCGTCTTTCACGAAGTAGTAGCCGCATTTGCCGACCGTGTGGGGAAAGACGTCCTGCTCGTTGAAGGGGTAGGTCTTGCAGACTTCGGGCTTGGTCTCGTGAATCTGGCAGAGAAGCATTTCGCCGTGCCTATACAGGAACGGGCAGTTGAAGGAGGCCTTGCAGCACTCGCCGCACCCCTTGCACTCGCCCCGGCGCCGTCTCAGGCCGTCGGCCACCGCGTCCTTTTTCAGAAGCATGAGATATCGCCGTTTCACCTGCATCGTGAAGGACGTGATGAACTTCTTGTACAGCCTCGTCATACAATGCTCCAACTCCGGAATGCCCGTCGCAACCGACGGATGTCGTGAATTATACTTTTTCCAGCCCCGCTCGTCAAACGATCAGGAGAGCCGGAAAAACCGCTTGATCCGGTCGAAGATCTCGACGCTCGCCTCTTCGGCGCTCCGTTTCAACCGTTCCCTTGCCGGGCCGTCCGCCGTTTCCTGCGCGACTCTGGCTCCCGCTTCCTTGTTGTAGGCCATCCGCTCGGCGAGCGACTCGCTCAGACGCTTCGCCACGGCGGCGTTTTCGTGCAATAAATGGCTCATCGTCTCGCGAGTCAGGGTCAGTAGCAGGGTTTCCTCTTCGGCCACGATCGTGGCGGATCTCGGTTCTCCCGTCATCAGGGACATCTCCCCGAAGAAATCCCCATGCCGCAACGTTGCGACACTCTTCCCGGATTTTTCCCCGAGATACACGCCGACGGCCCCACGGTCGATGATGTAGAAATCCGTTCCGGCATCGCCCTTGCGGACGATCTCTTCCCCGCTTTCATACCATTGTTCCCTGATATGTTCCGCGATAAACGACTTGTCCGTTCGTTCCAGATCGGCGAGGAAATCGACGTTCTGGATCAACCCGAGTCTCCGCTCGATCATCTCGCCTGCGAGATCCTTTTCCGGGTGCGTGTACACTTCGCGGATCGGGAAGGGAATCGTTATTCCGTCGCGTTTGAGGCGATACCAGATTCTCGAGAGCAGCTGGTCCTGGATCGTCGGCGGGTAGTCGGCATCGCTGATCCAGTATCGGATGCGGTACGAGATGGAAAAGTCCCCGAACTGTTCCATGAAGATCTGCGGGGGCGGGGACTTCAGGATGCCGCCTACCTGCGAACACGCCCCGATCAGCGATTTCCTGACCTGGTCGGGCGATGCTTCATAGGCGAGGCCGATCGTGAAATCGCGATACAGCAACCCCGGCCGGAGCATGAGATTGTGAATTTCCTTCTTGGCGATGTCGTTGTTCGGAAGGGTGATCAGGTCACGCGTCGTCATGCGGATCGTCGTGGCGCGCCAGTTCGATTCGACGACTTTCCCCATGTAGCCGGCCACCTTGATCCAGTCACCGATCTTGAACGGGGGCGAGAAGTGAACGGAGAGTCCCGAGAACAGGTTTCCGAGCACATCCTGAAGGGCAAGGCCGATCACCATGGTGAAGACGGCCGACGTCGTCAGCAGCGGGGTGATATCGACCCGGTAGGCCGTCGAGAGGATCGAAAGGCCGACGATCACGTAGGCAACGACCTTCACCAGTTGTTCGAAGATACTCGGCACTTCCGTGGCGCGTCGTTCCCGGAGGTAATAGCCGATGCCGGCCGCAAACAGCGCTTCGCCGATCAGAAGGACGGCGTTCAATTGCAGCAGAAGCTCACATGTCGATATCCAGGCTGTTCGACTTTTGAACAACGGCGACAGGTGCAAACCACTATCGACCGCCAGAAGGCCGATGAGGAGATGCCCCGGCCACCGGACGGCGCCGGCCAGCTTGGCCAGCAATCCCTTCCCATCGGGAGAATATTTCATCATTCTCCTGAGAAGACCATTCCAGGTCAGTTCCCCAACAAGCAAGACGACAAGCCCGACAACGATAGCCGCGAGGCTGTCATCCATCAAACCGCTCATCGATTGTCGCAACCAGTTCATTTCGCCTCCGTGCGGCTGATTTTTCATCACCCGTCATGCCGGTTTTTTGACATGCCGGAACGTTTTTGCTGTCAAACTATCGGTAGATTGCCGATTTATGTGAAGGCTGAACCTGGTACATGAATTGCTTTGATTAGGCACATCAAGTTCCGAAGTTCAACATCAGCACAACGAAAAAATTAACAGGAGGAATCTCATCGTGAAGAAGAACCTGATCCTTTCGGCCCTGGTCATCGGCGCCCTCACCATCGCCCCCGTCGCTTTCGCCGGCAATTCCAGCCAGAGCGGCCAGTCCGGCCAGTGCGGACAGCACGACCAGAGCGGCCAGGCGGGGCAAGTCGGTCAGAGCGGTCAGTCCGGTCAGAGCGACCAGTGCGGCCAGCACCAGGGCGGGTGCCATCAGAAACCCGGCTTCTTCAAGAAAGTTGGCGATGCCTTCAAGAAAGGCTTCGAGAATGGCAAGAAGGCCGGCACCAAGGCGTTCGACGCGGCCCAAAACAAGGTCATGGATGCGGGCGTCGCCGTGAAGAAGGCCGTCACCGGCAAGAAGTGCAAGACCTTCGTGAAGGGTCACTACAACAGCGACGGTTCCCACACCAAGGGTCACTTCCGCAAGGTCTGCAAGAGCAGCTGCAAGAAGTAAGCGAACATCAGATCAACCGCTTCCGAAGGATTCTTCGGAAGCGGTTTTTTGATGTTCGACGTTTGAAGGATGAGGTTTGAAAGGAAGCGGGAACCCTTGAACGGACGAGGGGTTTCCGCTAGTATGGGCGCATGATGATGGATCTCATACGTCGGTTCGAGTTCAGGGCTATTTCCTACGAGGAAGACGCCTCTTCGCTGGTGGACATGCATCGCTGTTTCGAGCAGCTGGAAGGTGGCTGGTTCGACGACGAAGCCACCTGCCGCATGCACCAGAAAATCGTCGGCCGTTCCCCGGGGTCATCCTGGGTTTTGAGTTGCGAACGGATGATTTTCGGGTATGCGGATCTGATCCAGAAATGCAGCGGCGTGGGCAGCGTCCCCCGATGGCGCATCCACCCGGACTTCAGGCAGCCTGCCGTGGCGAGAAAAATGTTCGACGGTCTGTGCCAGGAAGCCCGCCGACGTGAATGGCACGGACTTGAGCTGTTCGCCGACTCGGAAGACGTACGCCAGGATCTGAGCAGTATCGGGCTGAAACCCGATCGATGCTATTTCTGGACGAACCCTGCCGAAGTGACGTCCGACAACGGCGTCGAAACCCGTGAAGAGGTTCACGGCGACGGTGACGCTCTCATCCGGGAAGGCTGGCAGTCGTTTCTCGGGTCGCCTCTTCCCCTCAGGTTCATCCTCACGAGAGCGTTTCTCGCGGCCCAGTATCAGCAGTTCCATTACCGGGCGCCGAAATTCTGGCGTATCGCGGCCAGAGGCAACGAGTATCTCGCTTGCCACGACGGGCGGGAGTGGCACGTCTTCAGGCGCGGGAAAAGCGACTCCGACGCCGAGGCAGTGCAACCGGTCATCGCGGTGCTCGACGAGCTTCACCCCGGCAGACTGATGATCAGCGAGAAAGCCGGTGACATTTCGGGCGCCCCGCCGGCATCCGATCAGCGTTTCTGGGACTTCTACGTCGACCGGATCGGTTGACAGGCGGCCAAAGCACCACTATGATGCGGAGCATTCCCGCATGAGGGCGACAACACTATCTGGAGGGCAAACATGCGTTTTTCCATCGTATCGACGATCCTGCTGCTGGCTGTAATGCTTCTGACGGCTCTTCCGTCTTCTGCCATCCGGGTAATCTGTCCTCAGTGCGGAACGCTCGCCGAACTGACGGACATTACGTGTAAAAAATGCGGTTACGCCCTGAACAAATGCCTCAAATGCGGCACCCTGAACCCTGTCAGCGCCGATTTCTGCGAAGGTGAGGATTGCGCCGAACCTCTGGCCGAAATGCGCGTTCTCGGGCGAATCGACGAGGAAACCCGCAACGAACTGCGCCTTGGCCAGTCCGAACGCGCCCAGCTGGATCGCGAACTGCAGTCGATCGATTATCTGCTCGAAAAAGATCCGTCGAAAGCCGCCAAGCTCCTGTTCCGCCGTGCCCGCATCTACCAGCAGATGGACTTCCCGGCGAAGGAAGCCGTGGCCTGGCAGGAGTATCTCCGGCAATTCCCGGATACGAAGAAGAAATCGATCATCACCGTGTTCCTCTCCGAAGCCCTCCGAAAATGGGGGTATCTGTTCTACAGCCAGGGGAACAAGGAGATGGCTCTCGCCAAGTTCGAGGCCGCGACGGCTGCCAATCCGGCGAATGCCGAGGCATGGCAGTGGGTCGGCCGGATGAAGAGCGAGGCGAAGGACAACGCAGCCGCCGCCGATGCGTATATGAAGGCTCTCGAAGCCGAGCCGGGCAACAAGACGGCGATCCATTTCCTCAGAAAATTCAAACGCCAGATTCCGGCGAACCTCCTGACCCCGGTGAAGAAAGACGTCATTCCGGCGGTTCGGAAGCCGGCCACCGCCGTTGCTTCGGCGCCGGCGCAGGCTCCTGCGGCTGCGACGACTCCGGATGTTCCCGTCATCTCGCCCGACATGCCGGCCGTCGAAGAGCCCGCAGCCCAGCCTGCCGCCGCCGGAACGCACTGAGGCCGGTCATCGATGGACGACGCCCGGCGGCTGAAAGATATCGCGACGCAGTTCTTTTCCGATATCGCGCCTCGCGACGTCAAGGAACTGGACAGGCTGTTCGAGCACTGGAAGTGCGGACTTCCGAAGAAACAGGAAGTCAATTTCGGCATCGCCATGCCGCCCTCGATGCGGGAACGCCTGCTGAGCGACATCGGTCTGGCCGAAGCGCGAACCGAGCCGACGCAACAACGATACATCGGCTGGCTGAACGTTCTGAACCGGTTGATGGAGAAAAACATCGAGGATCTCCTCGATATGAGTCCCGAAGACCTGACCGCCCTGATCTGGAAGGAAGGCCGTCGGCTCGGCATGCGCGACGCCGAGATCCAGGAACTGGCCAGCGTGCTCCCGCATTGGGTGCAAAAGATCTCCAGCAAGGTCATTTTCGAGTTTTCCCCGGTCAACGTCTACGAGGTGAGCGGAGCCGGCTCGGGAGGTGCGGAAAAGGCAGCATCGCCAGAATCCGGAGCCGTCTTCACCGGCATGATCGGCCGGTCGGAAAAGATGCAGTCGATCTTTTCCTGCGTCGAGCGCATCAGTTCGAGCACCCTCTCGGTTCTTATCCAAGGGGAAAGCGGGACCGGCAAGGAACTCGTCGCCCACGCGATTCACATGAATTCGCCTCGGGCAAACGAACCGTTCATCGCCGTCAACTGCGGGGCCCTTCCCGACTCGATCATCGAGAGCGAGTTGTTCGGCTACGAAAAGGGCGCCTTCACCGGCGCGGTCGGCCAGAAAACGGGATATTTCGAAATCGCCAACCGCGGAACGATCTTCCTTGACGAGATCTCGGAAACCTCGCTTCACACGCAGGTCAAGCTGTTGCGCGTATTGCAGGAGCGGAAGATCCGAAGGGTGGGCGGCGTGAAACCCATCGACATCGATATCCGGGTCATCGCCGCCTGCAACCGCGATCTTCCGGCCCTGGTGCGCGAAGGACGATTCCGCCACGACCTGTATTACCGCATCAACGAGATGACGATCACGCTTCCGCCCCTGCGCGAGCGCCAGGGCGACCTGCCGCTGCTGATCGACTACTTTCTCGACAAGTTCGCCCGCGAAAACGGGAAAGCCCAGCCCACCATCGACGCGTCGGCCCGCCGGTTGCTCTTCGGATATTCCTGGCCCGGCAACATCCGCGAGCTCGAAAACGTCCTCAAACGGGCCGTGGTCCTCGCCGACAAGGTGGTCATGCCGGCCCATCTGCCGTCCAATCTCGCCGACCGCCCCTGCGGCCCGGATGCGGCTGGCCAGGGACTTCCGGTCGCCGGCAGTCTCGAGGATCAGTTGATGGCGGCGGAGCGCATCATCATCACGCAGGCGCTGGAGAATAACGGTCGGAACGTATCCATGACCGCGAAAGTGCTCCGAATCTCCCGGCGCACCCTCCAGCGGAAGATGAAACTCCTCGGCATCGACCGCGGCATCGATACAGACGGTGACGACGAAGAGTCGTAACCCTGACCGGCGTAATCCTGCTCAATAAACGACTCGTCTTGTATGTTCAGTTGGGGGTGTTAACGTAGATGTTGAATTTGGGTGAACGGAGGTGACAGACCGTGTTCGTCTTGGTCCTTCGGAGACCGTTTGTGAGCTTTTGGTCGTCACCTTCGGGC
>Ga0208197_1000334_pt1 | contig 63505 bp, 54 predicted proteins | sample AD_JPNNA4_MetaG_FD_184444 | JGI IMG/M metagenome (GOLD analysis project Ga0208197, IMG submission 184444) | Active sludge microbial communities of municipal wastewater-treating anaerobic digesters from Japan - AD_JPNNA4_MetaG (SPAdes) (version 2) | ecosystem: Engineered > Bioreactor > Anaerobic...
GTTTTGTCATCCATTTTGGGGTAGAATACAGAAAATCATTACAGAGTGACGCTTGCCACGCCCAAAATCAAAAGCTAGCCGCATAAATAAAAAAAAGGCTGCATCGCTTATGATACAGCCTCTTCTTTGCTATTCAAATTCAATCATCAGAGTACCCTTTGGTACCTTTTCCCCCTCTTTCACATACACATTTTTTATCACCCCGGGGAATGGCGACAGTACCTGATTCATCATCTTCATGGCCTCAAATATGAGGAGTAAACTCCCCGCATCCACCTTATCACCGGGCTTAACCGATACTTTAATTATGGTGCCGGGGATGAAAGATTTTAACTCTTTGGGCTGAGGTGCAACCCACTTTGTGCGTAGTTCATGCTTGCGGGTAGTAAGCGTTCTGTACTTAGTCCCCTCGATAATCAAATGCCTGAACATGGGATCGTCGGCAATGTTTGCCTTTTCCTTAGCTTCCACCTTTGCGGTGCTGACTTTTTGCTTTGCCATGGTTCAATTTTAAAAGGGTGGGATGCCATGCTTTTTCCAGGGCCTGTCGGACACTTTGTTCACCGACACCTCAAGGGCATGTATCAACAGCTTACGGGTTTCGTAGGGTTCGATCACCGTATCGATATAACCTCTGGAAGCGGCTACATAAGGATTGGCAAACTTCTGCTTGTACTCCTTCACCTTCAGGCGGCGCATTTTCTCAGGGTCTTCTGCCTCGGTAATCTCCTTGCGGAAGATGATGTTGGCAGCACCCTCAGGACCCATTACGGCTATCTCGGCTCCGGGCCAAGCAAAAACAAAGTCGGCACGCAAGTGCCGCGAGTTCATGGCTATATAGCCCCCGCCATATGCCTTGCGAAGAATAACCGTCATCTTGGGCACCGATGCTTCGCTGAATGCGTAAAGCACCTTGGCACCATGCCTGATAACGCCAGCATGTTCCTGATCAACACCGGGCAGGTATCCCGGGAGGTCAACCAGCGTTACCAAGGGGATATTGAATGCATCGCAATAGCGGATGAACCGGGCAGCCTTGTCGGACGAATCGACGTCGAGTACGCCTGCCAGCACCAGTGGCTGATTGGCCACAAAACCCACCGTCTCGCCATTTATACGGCCAAATCCTACCACAATATTTGCAGCCCAGAACTCGTGAACTTCAAAGAAATCGGAATCATCGGCAACGGCTCTGATAACATCCCTCACATCGTAGGGCTGCTTGGGATCGCCCGGGACTATCTTCTCAATATTGTACTCGGGTTTCGGATCCTTGGGCTCAAACCTGCGGGCCTTTTTCGTGTTATTCCACGGGATATAGGTTATAAGCTTCTTTATCTGCTCAAAACACTCCATTTCGCTCTCGGCATAAAAATGGGCATTCCCTGTTATCTCTGCATGTACGCGGGCACCCCCCAGCTCCTCCATGGAAATCTCCTCGCCCAGTACGGTTTTAATTACCTCGGGCCCGGTGATGAACATTTTGGAGATGTTGTCAACGGTAAAAACAAAATCGGTTAAGGCAGGAGAGTACACCGCACCTCCGGCACACGGACCCAGAATAACCGAAATTTGGGGTACTACCCCGCTGGCCAACGTGTTACGGAAGAATATCTCGCCATATCCGGCCAATGAATTGACACCCTCCTGAATACGTGCTCCTCCCGAATCGTTAATACCAATGAGCGGAATCCTCATTCGGAGGGCATAATCCATAATCTTTGTAATCTTACGGGCATGCATCATCCCCAGTGATCCCCCTGCAACAGTAAAGTCCTGTGCAAAAATTGCTATCGGAGCGCCATAAATGGTTCCCGTTCCGATAATTACGCCATCGCCGTGGAGTACCTTGGACTCCATGCCGAAATCGCGCGCTTCATGCTCGGCAAAAAGATCGTACTCGTTGAAAGAATCCTCATCCAACAGGGCAATAACACGCTCACGAGCCGTGAGCTTACCCATGGCTTGCTGCTTGGCAATGGCCTGCTCGCCTCCACCCAGGAGTACTTCCTCCTTGCGCTTTTTGAGCTCTAAAATTTTTCCTTTTAAAGGCATAGGTTTTCTTTATTAGTTAATACTAATTACACTATGTGAAAAAACAAGAAATGCAACATTAGTAATTCGTAAACAATAAATGGGTACAAAGTTTCAACTTTTTGACGAAAAACTCCAATTTGTATTGATTATCAGCACAAACAGAGATATCATCTGTTGAATTTTTTGATCTCAGCCAAAAGCATTTTTCCCGCGGCAAGATAGTAAAAAAACAACTGTTTGAAAAATTATTTCATTGATCCGGGAAGTGGTATCCTGAAAATCTTGCTACCCAAAAACACTTCAATCTTTTTAAAAAGCGTTTTTTCCTTGCTATTCACAAAGGTGATGGCTACACCGTCGGCTTCGGCACGCGCCGTTCGACCAATACGATGCACGTAATCCTCGGGGTCGTGGGGTACATCGAAATTAACAATCAGGTCGATATCCTCTATGTCAATGCCCCGCGACACGATATCGGTGGCCACCAGCAGCTGGAATTTTCGGTTTTTGAACAGCCTCAGCACCTCTTCGCGATCCTTTTGGTCTAAATCGGAGTGGATGGCCATGGCCGAAAGCCCATTCTGTATCAAAGCCCGTTCAATGCTTTTCACCTTCACCTTGGTAGAAGCAAAAATTATGGCACTCTTCACGTTATCCTTCCCTTTCAGAAGATACCCCAGCAGCGGGATTTTGGCTCCTTCATCCACCTCGTAAACGGCCTGTAGTACATTATCGGCAGGCTTTGAAACGGCTATATTAACCTCAACGGGATTGTGCAACGTTTTCAGGGCTAACTTCCTGATATTATCAGGCATGGTGGCCGAGAAGAGCAGGGTTTGCCTTTTTGCAGGCAATAGCGAAACAATCTCAACAATGTCCTCATAGAAGCCCATGTCAAGCATCCTGTCGGCCTCATCGAGTACCAGGTGCTCCACCCTGTCGAGATTCACATAGCCCATACGGATATGCTGAATCAGCCTTCCGGGTGTGGCGATGATAAAATCCACCCCCCGTTGAATGGCCACCCTTTGCTTATCCCAAACGGCACTGTCGTTGCCGCCATATACAGCAATGGAACTGGCAGGTGCAAAATAGCCGAATCCCTCCAGATGCTGGTCAATTTGGATGGCCAGTTCACGGGTAGGCACAATGACCAATGTGCTGATATAGTTCAATCTTGCAGGGAGCATGGTAAGCTTATTGAGAATGGGCAGGATAAACGCAGCCGTCTTCCCTGTTCCCGTTTGCGCACAGGCAATAACATCCTTTCCCTGCATGATATGCGGAATGGCCTGCTCCTGAACGGGAGTGGGTTCTTCAAAACCCATGGCCCTTATGCCATCCATGATGGCAGGTAAAAATCCAAAATCGCTAAATTTCAATACAATAGTTATTTGTTAATTAATGGCAATACCGATAAACCGATGTAAATTAGATAGATCCTTTGGAAAACGATAAATCTATACAATACAATTTTCAATAGGTTATTTCCCTGCAAAGGTAAACCATTTTTGAAGGTTGTCAATGAAAACAAGGCAAAAACATCCTTTTTAACCAATCAATGTGCTATAAATCAATGATATCGCCAACCCTAAGCTGTTTGCTTCCAAAGGCATTGTAAAATGCCGACATTGCCGGCAACCCCGTGCAGTGCGAGGGGAAGATATGCTTTACGTCGTTTTCCTTCAGGTATCGGATGGTTTCCAGGGTTTGCCTATTGATCTCCTTCAGATGAAAGCCTCCCATCACACCATACAGTCTGCTGTCGCGCGTAACCTTTTTGGCATACTCAAGGATATTGACCACCCCCGAATGTCCACATCCGGTAATCACAAAAACGCCATGTTGGGTTGCCAATGCCAAAACGCTGTCATCCAACAGGAAGTCGGGAGAACCGTCTTCCAAAACGTAGGGAGTGGTTTGCGATTCGAAATCGGTAATCCGGGGAATCTGCCCCAGGAAGTATGCCCCCGGAAAAAGTTGAAGGGGTGTTTCCGTTGCCATCAGGTTGAACTTTGCCTCAATCTCTTGTCTGCTCATGCTCAACCCAATGTTCCAGCTATCATTCTTTCGATATCGCCTGGCAAAACATCCGGGATGGCAAATCAGCGTTCCGCTGTTCAGGTGTGCAAGCCCATTGCCATGATCAAAGTGCCCATGGCTAAGCACGATGAAGTTGGCACTTTGAACATCCACACCCAGCTTTGTTGCATTTTCCATGAAAAGGTCGGTTTGGGCCACGTCGAAAAGGATGGACCGGTCACCTGCCTCAATCCAGTACGACAGTCCAAACTCGGTTTTAGTGCTCACCCCGGGAGCATTGTCGATAAGTACAGTAACTTTCAGTTTCATTGCCTTGTTATGCATAAATAAAACAGCCATTACACGTGTTCCGAATGGTGTTGCGGGTTCACAATCTCCCGATATTTCCATACCAGTGCCTTAAAATCCTCCCATGTGGGCCTTTTGAGTGCAGGATTGCGGAGTAGCGCAGCAGGGTGGTAAACGGGCATGGCCTTTCTTCCTTCAATATCAATCCAAGTTCCACGCATGGCAGTTATTTTATACTTCTCTCCGACCATATACCTGAGCGCTGTGGCGCCCAACAAAACCAAAAACTCAGGGTTGATAATCTCTATCTGCCTTTTCAGGTAAGGCATACACACCTCTGCCTCCTTTAGCGATGGGGTGCGATTGCCGGGCGGCCTGCATTTCACAATATTGCTGATAAACACATGCTGTGTGCGGGTAAAGCCACAGGCAGCCAAAATCTTATCCAGCAGCTGTCCCGATTTGCCCACAAAGGGTCTGCCCTGCACATCCTCGTCATAGCCGGGTGCCTCGCCAATAATCATGATTCGGGCAGCAGGATTCCCCTCACCGAAAATGGCATGGCGACGACTCTTACACAAGTCGCATTTGGTACATCCCAATACTTCCTCTCTCAGGGATGCCAATGGTGAACCCGGCTCAGCAATCATATACAATTATATGAATTTTCCACCTCAAAAATTGCTTTGCAATGCCTATTTTTGAAAATCAATATGTTCAATGTCACAAATCTGCCGATAGCCATGAAGAAAATAACATACCAACCTATTGGAATTATCCATTCGCCATTCACATCAACAGTGCGAACACCCATACAGCCCTCGTCGGCAGAAGGTTATCAGGGGACGGTAGAGGTTTTTCCTGAGTACGCCGAGGGTCTAAAAGATATTGAAGGCTTTTCTCACCTCTTGCTGGTTTACCACTTTCATCTCTCCCAGGATTTCAAACTGTTGGTAAAGCCCTACTTAGATGACAAGGTTCATGGGGTGTTCGCAACCCGTGCACCCAAGCGTCCCAACGGCATAGGCATTTCCACCGTTAAGCTGCTGAGGGTGGAGGGACATACCCTTTACATTGAGAATGTGGATATACTGGACGGCACCCCTCTACTGGATATTAAACCCTACGTTCCTCAGTTTCACAATGCACAGCATGTCAAAGTTGGCTGGCTCACCGGCAAGGAAAACCGGATAAAAACCCAAAAAGCCGACGATAGATTCGACTAAAATTTTACCCCTTTCCCTGTAATGCGCTCACAATCCTGTCGAATGCCTCAATCACCTCACCATTACCCTGGGAGTACACGCTGAGCCCTTTGTCGGCTGCCTCGCCCACCTCGGCAATCAACGGTATTTGTCCGATTAATGGCACGTTGAGTTCCTGAGCCAGCTTGGCACCACCCCCCTGACCAAAGATAAAATACTTCTCATCGGGATGAGGTTTGGGTGTAAACCACGACATATTCTCGATAATGCCAATAATTGGCACGGTAAGATCTTTATTATTGAAAAGCGAAGCAGCCTTACGGGCATCGTTCAGGGCGACCTCCTGAGGTGTTGTAACAATCAATGCGCCGTCAAGTGTAAACTTTTGGGCTGCTGTCAACTGGATATCGCTGGTTCCCGGAGGGAAGTCGATGATCATGTAGTCAATCTCACCCCACTGCGTATTCTCCAGCAATTGGGTAAGCGCATTGGAAGCCAAAGGGCCTCGCCATATAAGCCCCTGGTTGGTTTTCACGAAAAATCCAATGGACATTACTTTTACCCCATACTTCTCAATGGGCACCATGATCTGTTTCTCCTCAACGTCGTAAACTTCGGGCATGGCATCCTCAATGCCAAACATTTTGGGAATTGATGGTCCAAAAATATCGGCATCAACCAGTGCGGTTCTGTAGCCGTTTCGGGCCAATGCTATGGCCAAGTTGGCCGACACGGTAGATTTTCCCACTCCCCCTTTTCCCGATGCCACAGTGATTATGCACTTAACACCTGGCAAACTAATTTTTTCAAAAGCACTCATTTCTAATCGTTTTACTTAACTTGTTAGTATTATTTCCTATTGCCTGCTAAGGCAGGCAACGTCGGATGTTTCAGTCAATCATTATCACTCCAATAAATTCAACAAACCATGGGGTTGGATTTGCTGTGAAAGAACAATTAAAGTGGCACCTAAACCTTCGCTTTCACCTCAAAGGTGTTATGGTTGGAATCGCTGATAAAAAACGTTTCCACACCGTTTCTGCTACGGGTATGAACCCTGTATCCACCATCCATGGCTGCAGCGGCGATGGCATGAGGCTGTGTGGCCTCAATGCAGATATGGCCAAAAGTGGGGCTAAGGGGTGAGTTGACAACGAAAAGTTCAACAGCCAATCCGTGGCAAACGCCAAATAGGATATCCGTCCCCCGGCTTATGCCAAAAATGGCCTCCGATTCCTCGGGCGACAACCGCATGGTACCCGTGAGTTCAAATCCCAGCACCTCTTCGTAAAACGACTTTAAATCGCTCTCCACCACCTGAAGCCCTACGTGCCTGTATGCAATTTCCATCTTAGTATTCAATTCCTTTTCTCGCTTCGACTCCGCGACTGTAGTAATGTTTAATCTCCCTCATTTCGGTTACCAAATCGGCAGTTGCAATCAACTCCTCCGGAGCATAGCGGCCTGTGAGGATTATCTCCATTTCGGCAGTTTTTTTCCTTAGCAGTGAAATCACCTCGTCAACCGAGAAAAGTTTGTAGTATAGGGCTATGCACACCTCGTCGAGAATAACCATATCGAAGTGATTGTCCGCAATGGCGGCAGTAACCTCTTCCAGCCCGGCACGGGCTGCATCAATATCCCTTTGGGTGGGACTGTTCACAATGAAGCAGTCCAGACCGTACTGCTTAACCACTATTTCGGGAAAGCGTTTCAACGAGTCCAACTCGGCATAGTGCATACCTTTGACAAATTGAGCTATAAATACACTTTTGCCGGCACCGGCCGCCCTCACCGCCAGGCCAATGGCAGCAGTGGTTTTGCCCTTTCCATTGCCGGTGTAGAGATGAATGAATCCTGTATCTTCGTTCTTGTCTGCCATCGCTGTCAAACTATGGTTAAGAAATGCTCTACGATTTTTGCCGCGAAGTTACCACTTTTGCGCCGTTTATTACTGATTTTAACTGCAAAAGCGCGGAAAATCTTATGAACAATGAACACGCATTTAGGCACATATTATTCGTTAATAGTTCCTCTCATTCTTATGCTGCAATCTCCAAATGCAATGGTATTAATGATTTCCAGAATCTATCCGCTATTCCGGAATTTTAGCGCCACAGGCACGTTCCAATTCAACCAAGGCGGTATGGTAATCGTACATGGTTTGATAGTACATGCTGTTCACCTCATTGTATGTACGCTGCGCATCGAGCACCTCAAGTAGCGACGATTCACCTCGAGAATAGCTGTAAGTCTTCCCCTCTAAAACAGCTTTGGCCTGTTTGAGAAGGCCAAAATCAAAATTCTTCACTTGCTTCATTATTGCCTGATACCGGTTATACGCCTGCAAAACCTCATTTTTCACGGCTATCTCCAAGCTTTTGTAGTTCAATTCGCTTTGCTCCAACTCATACTGCGCAATACGCACCTCGGCCTTGTTCAGGTTCGAAAATTTCAAAGGGATGGCTATACCTGCCGTAATCTCAGCATCAGTGGGTGAGAGGTAGTGTGAATTCAACTTCGAGTTGGTTGCTCCAACCTTCAAATCGATATCCATTCTACGCTCGGCACGAATGAGCCTGAGGGCGCTTCCAGAATAATCCACCTGTTGTCGTGCCGTCATCAGGTCGGGGCGATTATCAAGGGCAGTTTCCAAAAGTTGCTCAAAAGACACTACCTTTTCTACCCTTTCGAACTCCTGTGTGGGAAAGTAAAGGGTATCGGCGTGATAAATGCCAATATGATTGGAAAGGTTAGCGAATGCATTTCTCTGCTCCGCATCCAACACCATAAGCTCATTGTACAGCATGCCTGCCTCAAGTTTGCTCTGCATGGCATCGATGGACATTATGATACCAAGCGAAAGACGAATGCTGTCGGCCTGAGCCAATTGCTTTAACATCTGGTATGAATTTTCGGTCACTTCGTATAAGTTCCTGTTCTTCATGGCCTCAAGATAGGCAATCGTGGCGTCGGCCAAAAGGTTGCGTAAAAAGTCGTTGAACTGTGCATGTGCCAAATTTTGGCCACTCCTGGCCAAGTCAATGCGCGCCCTACGCTTTCCCAACTCAATGGTCTGCTCCAATTCGGTGGTATAGCTATTCTCCCCACCATCTCTTCCCCACTCGAACGACAGTGTCGGGTCGGGGAACACCCGGGCTGCTGCCACTTCTGCTTCGGCAATGCTCAAATTGTAGCGTTCGGCAGCTAACTCGAGGTTGTGCACCAAAACAAGTTCGAGATACTCTTTCAACCCTATATTGATGTATGGAACGGACATCTCGGACTGCGCCCAAAGAGCCGTAGAGATACCCGACACAGCAAAAAGAAGTGCTGTAATCCAAAGAATCAACCTTTTTCTATTCCCCATTTTTCACCTCCTTTCCCCAATGATTTTCAACTATATAGTAGAGTGTGGGCATAATGTAGATGGTGGCAATGGTGGCAAACAGCAGCCCATACACTATTACAGTTGCCAGCGGTCGCTGCACATCGGAACCAATATTGGTTGACATCGAAGCGGGTAGCAATCCTACTACGGCCACAGTTGCAGTCATAATCACAGGGCGAAATACATGCCGTGATCCGTTGACGACTGCCTCCTTCAGCTCCATCCCCCTGTTGCGCAGGTTGTTGATGCGCGAAAAAATGATAACCCCATTCTGTATTGAAACGCCAAACAGGGCTATAAATCCTACTGCAGAAGAAACGTTGAGACTCATTCCCCTGATATTAAGCGCCAGCATACCTCCCAACAGTGCCAGAGGTATAATGCCCATGATTAATGCAGCCTGTCGCAACCTACCGAAAGCGATGAAAAGCAGAATGAACATGATGGCTAATGCCAATGGCACTATCATGCCCAATCGGGTGTAGGCCCTGCTTTGATTTTCGAACTGCCCCCCCCACTCAATGCTGATGGTTTCGTGATCATATTCTACTTCGTTTTCAATTCTCGTCTTAGCCTCTTTAAGGAATGAGGTCAGGTCGCGCCCTCTGAGATTGAGGCTCAAGTCAATATATCGCCGATTCATCTCTCGCGATATGGAACTGGCCCCTCTTGTTAGCTTCACTTCAGCTACCTGTGAGAGGGGAATTTTGGCTCCGGAAGAAGAGGTTAGCATAAGGTTCCCTATTTTCTCAGGCGTGTTTCGACTTTCCTCCTCATACCTGCATGTTATATCGTACACCCTATCGTCAATGAATACTTGCGATACTGCCTTCCCACCAATAGCCACCTCTATGAGCTCTGCCACATCGGCCACATTTAGCCCATACATGGCTACCCTATCCCTATCAACATTGACTACCAATTGAGGAGCAGGCGGTTCCTGTGTAATGAGCAGGTCGTGCGCTCCATGAACACTACTTACAACACGTTGAATATCCTCCACCACGCGCCTTGTCTCTTTAATGTCGTTGCCAAACACTTTGATAGACAAATCGCTATGGGATCCTGCCATCTGATCCATCACCATATCCAATATGGGTTGCGAAAAGCTTACCGTGTAACCGGGAAGCATTTCAATATCTGCTTTCAATTCTCTGATTAAATCGTCTTTGCGCTTCCCCCCTTTCCAGTTCCCGTAAGGAATAAGTCCGATGGAGCACTCCACATGCGATTTGGAGAAAGGTTCGGTTCCCGGGTCATCCCTGCCAGTCTGGGTCATCACGTAGCTAATCTCATCGTAGTGAATAATATGACTTCTAAGCGTATCGGCCATTTCCTTAGCCTTGTCTAACGTGATTCCGGGAGGAAGCTGTACCTGCAACCAAAGTGAACCCTCGTCCAGGTTGGGAAGAAAATCCTTTCCAACGGTATAACTTAGTATTCCCGAACCCAACAAAATAAGCGCAATAGCCATAAATATCCTTTTTGGCTTTTCCAAAATGGCAACCGTATGCTTATTATATAGAGCCGTAATCTTTTCAAACCACCTGTTTTTATAAGTTTTTTGCGGCTTACGGTAAGCGGTGTAGGTAAGCCCGGGGATAAGGAGCAAGGCTACAGATAGCGCAGCCAAAAGGGCGAATCCCAAAGTAAACGCCATGGGAGTAAAGAGTTTACGCTCAATGCGCTCAAACGCAAACAGGGGCAAATAGGCAGTTATTATGATGATTGTGGAAAAGAAAACGGGTCGTGCCACCTCAGCAACGCGTTCGATGATGGACTGCGGCTCAAGCGCATCATTGGGATTGTTTTCGCGCTTTTTCAAAATAGTTTCCATGGTGATGATAGACCCCTCGATGATTATCCCAAAGTCGATGGCTCCAATGGAAAGCAGGTTGGCGGGAATATTGGTAAGATGCATCAGGATAAATGCGATGAGCAACGAAAGAGGAATGGTGGTGGCCACAATAATGGCACCCCGCCAACTACCCAAGAATACTATGAGAACGAAAACCACCAGAAGTATTCCGAATGAGAGGGTATGCGACACGGTGTTCAGGGTGGAGTTCACCAGATCGGTACGATCCATGAATGGACGGATGGTTACTCCCTTGGGCAGAGTCCTGTTGTTGAGTTCATCAACCTTGGCATGTATCTTCTCCAATACCTCCGACGGATTCTCGCCGCGAAGCATCTGCACAATTCCCTCTACACTCTCTGAATGGTCAACATTTTTATCGGTAAATCCGAGAATCCCTTTTCGCTCCAGTACGCCGTACTTTAGATTACCTATATCGCTAAGAAAAATGGGAACGCCCTTCTCGGTTTTCACCACAATTCTACCCAAATCTGACAGATTGCGCACCATCCCTACTCCCCTAATCACGTAGCTCAGGTCGCCACGATCAATCATGCTTCCGCCAGCATTGGCATTATTCTGCTCAATTTTCTCTATCACATCGCCCAACGACAAATCATACTGTTCAAGTTTTCGGGGGTTAATCTCAACCTGATACTGCGTTGTAATGCCACCGAAGTTACTCACATCGGCCACTCCCGTTATCTGCCTGAGGGCAGGAATTATGACCCAATAATTCAGGTCAGTGAGTTCGCGAAGGTCGTGGGTGCTGCTCTCGATAATGTATCGGTATATTTCGCCTGTAGGCGAAGTGAGGGGGCCCAACTCGGGGCTTGCATCGAACGGAAGATCCACGGCAGATAATCGCTCAAGCACACGCTGGCGAGCCCAGTAATCATCAACCCCGTCCTCAAAAACCAGTGTGATGGTGGATATGCCAAAGTTATTGCCACTTCGCATGGTTACCAATCCGGGTAATCCATTGAGTTCTCGCTCCAAGGGAATGGCTATAAGTTGCTCCATCTCCTCGGCAGCCAGCCCAGTAACCTGGGTAACCACATCTACGGTAACATCAGCTATATCGGGATAGGCATCAATAGCCAACTGTTTCCAGGAGTAATATCCAAATAGACCAATTAGTACGAACAGCACTGCAAATACCCATCTGTTATGGATGGAAAGAGTAATAAGGTTCTTCATATCGCCTCTTTTTTAACCCAAAAGGTAGAACCCTCCGTTGACAATTATCTCCTCGTTGGGCTTCAACCCTTTTCGTACCAATACAAACTCCTTACACTCCGTTACCGTTTCGATGGGTCGTTTGGTGAACTGATTTTTGCCCGTACACACGTACACATAGCTACTATCGTCCATTTGCAGCACCGCCTTAGCGGGCACTTTAATGAAACTATTGGTAGTGTTTTTAAAGGTAGAGGTGGCGTACATTCCGGGTTTCATCAATCTTTCTCTATTGTCGCACTCAATGAATATCTGGGCCGATCGCGTCTCCTCATCGATCACCGAGCTTATGTGGTAAACCCTCCCTTTAATGCTCAACCCGGGATAGGCCATCAGTTGAATATCTACCTCATTTTGGCTATTTATCGTGCCAATATCTTTTTCCTTCACCTGACCGACCACCCATACCCTGCTCAACTCGGCAATGGTTGCAATGGGATCGGAGTCCTCTTTGAGGAATTGACCAATAACCACGTTATCCTCGACAATGGTACCTTTAATCGGAGATCGGATTATTAGGGGCTGTCCAAGGAAAAGGCTGGCGGTATCCACCTGAAAAACGGTTAGTGCTGCCAAAGCACTCTCAAAGTCCTTTTTTCGAAGCATATACGCCACTTCAGCCTCTTCAAAATCCCTCTGTATGCCAACTCCCTTCTCTAACAAATCTTTCTGGCGAAGAAAATTTTTCAAACCCAGCTGCAACTCATCCTTAGCTTGAAAATAGGCTTTGGTGGCCTCGAAATACTCCATGGAGGATATCTCGAAAAGGGGTGTACCCTCGTTGACCTCCTGCCCCAGGCGGATGTAAGATTTGACAATTCGGCCGGAAAATGGCACAGCCGCAAAAGCATACCGATTGGTTATAGCTTTTACAACACCTGCAGCTACCACCTCAAAGCAGTATGAACTGGTATCGACTCTTTGGCATTGAAGTTTATTGAGAATGGGCGAATGGTCGGCAATGGTTACCACATCTCCGTTTATATCTAAATCTGACGGTTCGTCGGGAGAATTGCCCGAATTGCAAGCAGTAACAATCAACAGGAGTACCCAGGGTAAAAGAAATTTATTCATAAAAAATGATGTTTTTTAAATCAATACGACAAACACGTGGGCTATTGCAACGTGTAAAAGAAAATTGGAAAATCGATGGTAATTAGTTTACCCTATGGGGGGTCCCCTGAGGCCATTGGCTCCTGTGAGAAACGATGGAAGGTGAAAAAATAATTCAATCCCGAAAAGGATTTGATGAATCGGCAACTCTATGTGAAAAGATGCATTAAGTGCAGGTATTCCTGTGGAAAAGAATGAAGACAGGTAGTGAATAAGGCAGTATTCATCCTGAGAGTGATGGTGCTGTTCTTTGTCATTTGAAGATTCGTAGGGATGCGAGTGTACCACAAGAATACCATTCTCAACATGGTGAGTATGGTAAAAAAGGGTAATACTTCCGTAGTAGCTGAGGAAAACCAGTACAAGAAAGTAGTTTGCAAACCTAATCCAAAATAACCTCATACCCGATTTAAAAAAATCGTGGCAAAGATATTGGAATAAAATTCTTATGCCAAGAAATGGCTAAAAATGTTACCGTTACTAAGGCATAAAGATTAAATGTGCTCCCAGGTTTTTGTTGGTAATAACCATTGAGCAATAAAAAATGACTGAGAATGTGATACCCCGGGCAACATTCATTGAATCCACACGCCTATCCTATATGGCATCAGGAAATAAGAATTTCCCTTTGGGGAATGGTAAATTTGAAATCGCTCCCTTTGCCTACCCGGCTCTCCACCCAAATCTTCCCACCATGCATCTCCACCAACTCTTTGCAAAGCATTAATCCTATTCCGGCACCCTTCTCGTTTTCGGTTCCTCTGGTAGTTTGCAGAGTTTCGGAGTTCCAAAGTTGGGCTATTTTGTCCTCTTCCATGCCAATGCCGTTGTCCGAAACGGTAATCGTTGTACCCTCCGAATTTTGGTCGGCATAAACTTTTACCTCACCATCCCTTTTGGTGAACTTAATGGCATTGGAAATTAAATTCCGCATTATGGTTTTAAACATATTGAGGTCAGCCGTCAGATTGATTGGCTTTTGATCAACAACAATCTTAATCCCTTTCAATCCTGCCTGATTCTCCTGTAGTTTAATCAATTCGTTGGTTTCATCAGTAAAACTTAGCTCCACGGGGCTGAGAACCAGTTTGCCCAGCTGGGAATTTCCCCATAGCAACATTTGCTCCAGAAGGTCGTTTGCCTGTATGGTAGTGCTGTTTATGGTGCTTAAATTATCCTTAAGTTCTTCAGTACTAAATTCTTCCATGTTGGAAGCGAGTACCCTCGACAGACCAATCAGAATATTGAAAGGACTTCTTAAATCGTGTGCCAGAATGGAGATGAACAGGTCTTTCTGATGGTTGGTTTTCCTAAGCTGCTCCTCCTGGTGTTGCAGTTTATCGAGGTTATTGGAATTTTGAAGGGCTATTGATACCAATTCGGCAAACGATGTGGCTATCCTTGCATCATAATCAGTAAATGGGCCATCCTTTTCACCCAATCCTAACAGTCCAATGGTTTTACCCCCAATCTTAAGGGGAGCGAACATCACATTGTGAAGGGGAATATGCCCCGGGGGCATATATTTCGAATGGGGGCTATCCTCGTAATTATTATCGTATGTGGTTTGTCCTGTATCGTACACTACTTTACGCAACCCGCGTATGGGCATGCTGAGGCTTGCGTCAACACCACAGGGAAGCCCTCCCGCCTCAAGAAAAAGTACATCGTTCTCCTCGTTATTCTCATCCAGCAGTGCAATATAGCCTGCTCTGGCCCCGGTCAACTCCCTGCTATATTCGAATATTTGTCGGGCAGTGGTAATAAAATCTTTGGTTTCAAGCACCATCCTGCTGCCATTGAGAAGCAGTTCGATCTCCTTGTTACGGTCAGTCAATAACTTTTCGTTTGCCTTTCGCCTCGATATATCACGGCTTACAGCAACTATTTCGGGGTGACCAGTTTCCCTGTTTAAACGAAAATAGGAAGTGGTTTCAGTACTAATTGCCGAACCATTTTTATGCAATTGCTCAAATTGGTCGATATAGGTATGGCGCTTATGGGGATCAATCTTAAAGTAAGCCACTCGCTCTTTCGTTATCTGCTTCACATACTCCCTCGAGGATTCGGTCAGAAACGGCATGATCGACTGCCCTACAAGATCCTCCGGGAAATAACCCAAAAGTCTGTACACCGAAGAGCTGACATAGCTGAACCTAAGATCTGCAAGGTCAATAACAAAAATTACCTCGTTGATATTGTCGGTAATCAGCTTAACATACGATTCCTCGATAGCCATCCTCCGGTTCTTTTCTTCCACCAGAGTGCTCACACTGTCCAGTTGGGATATCAAACTATCCTTAGCATTAGAATCGATGCTTAACGATTCAATTTTCTGCCTGAGGTCAATTAGTTTAGGGGATATATCCATAGAAAAATTCTGATTTTAACTCAAATTATATACGTAAGGACTATTGAAAAAGGAAAGGCCAAGGAGACAAGACAAATATAATCAAAGCAATGAATAATTTCAAAAAAATTGAAAATGAGCCCAACCATATCGATAAATAAATCATCACATTTTAAAAATCACACCAACAACATTTTTAATAATACGCTTGGAAAGAAAAAACAGATATCGTTGGAATTTCCTCAAATCAAATCTTTTCTTTCTGACAATGGGTTTGAAACATAATGGTAAAAAAGTCAACCCAATGTTATTAGCAGCAAGACCAATAGTGGCATGGCCTATTTACCTATAGTATCGTATGTAATACTTTTTATCCTCGTATTCCAACTGTATAAGTTTTCCCTCGCGTATTAATTTTTCCACGGTTGAAAAATCTGCGTTATCCTTTCTTAAAAGTTCGTCCATGGCATCCTCACGAAGGGGATGAACCGAACTAATGTTGAGTATATCATTTTCTGCATTGCCGGTGTAACCGGTATTCTTACCCTCAAACCCTAAAATGAGTTCGGTTTTCAATCCTTTTTTACTAAAAATTTGGTATGCCATGTTTATATTCTCGCTGCCGGCTGGTTTTACAGACGAAACAGCCGGGGGCCGTGTGGGAATGGCAATATATGCCTTAGATGGTTTCAGCTGAAGAATAAAATCAGAAGTGGATTGAATTGCCTCGGGATTATCGTTAAAACCTTCAAGCATCATGGTTTCTGTAACCAAAGTTCCCTTAAAATCTGCGGCAAACCTTTTTATACCTTCCATCACCAAGTTCAATGTTAACGAAGGGTGAGGACGATTAATTCTTCTCCAAACGTTACCCGTTACAGTATCCACCTTAACGGACACCCAATCTGCATCCATTAGGTTTTCCCTAACTACAGGATCACTCAATAACGAGGCGTTTGTTATCACGGCTATGGGAATATTAAAACCCTTCAGCAATCTGATGGATTTGCCCAAATTGGCATCGAGTGTGGGTTCTCCGCTGGCAACGAAGGTAAGGTAATCAGGTTTGTCGGCAGGGCTAATCCTGCCTAGCAACGATTCTACAGAATCCCTAATGGTTTGGGGTTCGTAGAATGTTTCGCGTTCTGTGCTACTCTTTTGCCTTGCTCCCAGCTGACAGTAAATGCAAGAATAGGAACACACCTTTCTTAAGGGAATATTGTTGATTCCCATACTCTTACCTAGTCGTCTCGATGGTACAGGGCCAAATGCAATCATTTGCTTTGGGTTATTGTGTTCCAGATCGCGCCAATCTGCCTGCTAAACTCCGATTGGGGCTGCCACTCAATGATGCTTTTCAGGTTGACCATGGCCTCCACAACCGATGGGTTGAAGGGCAACTTACCGGCCAATGGGATACCCTTCTCATGGCAATGCTGCTCAATTAGCCGCGACATATCATCGTTCAGGTCGTACTTGTTTATAATTACCCATGCTTTCAGGCTGAATTTTTCCACTATCTCAAGGGCCCGTTTCAAATCGTGAAGCCCCGACAGGGTAGGCTCGGTTACCACCACCACGTGGTTTGTTCCGGTAATGGATGAGATTACGGCACAGCCAATGCCCGGAGGGCCATCGATGATGATATTCTCCAAATTGTAATCCTTCGCAATGGCCTTTGCCTTGTCGCGTACCATATTCACCAATTTCCCCGAATTCTCCTCACCCGGAGCAAGGCGCCCGTACACCATTCGGCCATTGCGAAAGGCTCCGGAATACATGCGGCTCTTATCGTTGTCAACCATGGTTATTGCCCCGTGGGGACAAACCCTTGCGCACAGATGACAGCCATCGCACGAGGTTTCGGATATGGTGATTTTGCCATCCATACTGTGAATGGCATCGAACCGGCAATAATCCATGCAAATGCCGCAGTGCGTGCAAATTGAATAGTCGATTATTGCCGTTTGCCCGGCGATGTACACCTGCTCCTCTTCATGAGTGGGTGTGAAAAGGATGTGTAGGTTGGCAGCATCCACATCGCAATCGGCCAGCACAACCGGCTGCCCAATGAGGGTGGCAAATGCAGCGCTAATGCTGCTCTTCCCCGTTCCGCCCTTACCGCTGATGATGGCTATTTCCATATTTCTTTACAATTATGTTAAAAACCGTCAGAAGAAGTGTTTGCAAATACCTTTTTTCAGCAGCAACAATCTTTCCCTTTGAATAGGCCGAGGCTATTTCCCTATCGAAGGGTATCTCCAGCAGCAAGGGGATGCCCTGGTCATGAAGATAGCCATATATGGCATCATTGCCCAATCCTGCGCGGTTGATAATCACGCCGCAAGATTTGCCCATGGTTTTAAGGGTCTCAACCGACTGTTTCAGGTCGCTAAGCCCAAAGGGCGTAGGCTCGGTAACAAGGATAACAAAATCGGCACGGGCAACGGTTTGGATAAAGGGACACGAAGTGCCAGGGGGAGAATCCATGATAACGACCCTGTGGTTGTTGCTTTCGTTTATGGCCGCCTTTATCACCCTCACAGGCGAATAGACACCCACATTCATCCTCGATTCGATGATTTTCGAATTTTCCGAAACAGCATATTGATTGACCTGCCCCAACGACACATCCTTCTCCACAATGGCTCCGTATTCGCATGCTACGGTGCATGCCCCGCATCCATGGCACAAATCCTCCATCACCTTAATCACTTTCATGGGTGGTAGTATGAAAATGGCCTTGTAGTTGCAGTACTCATGGCATTTACCACAGTAGGTGCACTTGTTTTCATCAATAACAGGAACTCTTTGCATTACCTCAGCGGATTTCTCCAGCTGCCCTTGGAAAAAAGACATGACATTGGGTTCTTCAGCATCGCAATCCACAAGGGTTGCCTCGATTCTCTCCCGTTGTAATGCGTAGAACAGGCTTGTGGCAACCAATGTTTTTCCCGTTCCTCCCTTCCCGCTTGCTATGGCAATTTTGATTGGATCAATACTAATCATACATTAACCTGGTTTTCTCATCACAAAGAACGTCTTTTATTGCCCGTTGCAAGAATGGCGTATTCCAAGTATTAAGCGCACCGTGAGTTAAAAAGTACTGTTCAGGAATAGGATGGGTACCAAAGATTACCTGTAAACCATACATAACCTTAATAAATTCTTCGAAGTACTCCATACGCGGACACGGGGGATAGCCAACCAATAAACCTGTGGAAAAATGAATGTGTGTTGCACCATTTTTCTTCATCTCTGCAGGCGCATACTGAATGTTACCTCCCGGGCATCCACCACAAGTTGTATAGCCAACCACTTCCACTTCTACATCCTTGTATAAAGCAAATGCACCTTCACGTTGTCTAAGAGAACGGAAACATTTTCCTCCTGCGCAATTTTTATAACGATCACAAATGATTATACCAATTTTTACTTTTTCCATGACGTTTGATTTGATAATTAGTGTTTTCTCTTTTGTTCAATCTGGTTATAAACAATAAAACTTCCCTTGTCAACCTTAAGAAACTCGGCAATCACATCGCACTTCACCATGAGAAGGAAAAAAATTCGTGGATCGTTTCGGCCTATGAGCCCCTCCAAATTACCTTGTCCCTTGGAGATTATTAGGTCGGCAGCGTTGAAAACTTCCTGAAATTCACGGCTACACATTTCAAGGTGGGTTGTGGGGGCATCAAATCCGTTGGATATCAAATCGGCCACATTGTCCAATCCCACATCAAGGGCATCCTTCATGGTTACGTCATTAAGTATGGGGCCTCCCTTCACGGCATAGGTAACGTCGTTATGCATAAAGGTTTCGATGAACAGCCTGTCGAAAACAATCTCACCTGCATTATCGCCAAGATAAAGGATACGTTGCGCTTTTGCTATTCTCTCCTTAAGCTGTGCCGAATGGTCAATGGCAAAGTCAGCGTTCAGCACTCTCTTCACAGTCCCGTTGATATCAAAGCTGTTGCTGGCACCGTAGTCCATGATATTGCCGGCAATGGCCAGCCTAAGTGCCATCCCAAAGGGATTATCCGCATCGATAACCTGCTCTTTCCACATTCTGTACAATCCTAAGGCTACCCTGTTGCTTTCCTCCTTCTCCTCAGCAAAGGGGTCGGCAATTTCAATGATATCGCAGAAGGCAATATTGAGATCACGCTGGATTATGGGGCTATTCTCAAAATTTTGATTAACAATGACCCTGTGGAAATAGTCCAAAAACTTCTGCTGCTGCATTTCTGCAACACCATACTTTTGAAAAAGCCTGTGGTAGGTTTTCAAAAAGCAGTCAACGCACCTAGCATCAGCCATAGAGCAATTCTCTAATGCCCGCAGTTTCCGTGGTGGTGGTGTCCGTCGTGGTTACAGTAGTTGGCACTCAACTCCAGCTTATCAGCAATGAAATCGCTAACCAACTCCCGGGCACCGAGCATAGGCGCACCAATAAACACATTGATATTCTGCTGATTGAAAAGTTGAATGGCTTTCTGCCCCATGCCACCGGCAATGACATCGGTGGTTCCAAATTGGGCAACCCAGCTTGGGTATAAACCCGGTACATGTTCAGGCGGTGTAATTTCTTTAACATCAACTATTTTACAATCTTCCACCTTAACAATGGCAAATTTCTCGCAATGCCCGAAGTGGGCGCAAAGTATTCCGTTCTCCAACGGAATTGCAATGGTTTTATTCATAAATGAACTATTTGGTTAAATTTATTAATTGTAATTAAGCAACCCCAAGCTTATTAATCCTGGGGTTGCCCCATGAAAAAATCGGTATAGAAAAATCAGAAATTACCCCTGAACCGGTTCTGTAAACCCATTCCCCGATTCCATCCCCTGCCACCACCTCTGCGGCCATAGCCTGCACCCCTTCCATAGCCGAAAGGAATGTTTTCCCGTGGGGCTTCGCCTGCGGGTTGATTTCCTGCCCGTGCACCAAATCCGGTGCACCTTCCCATTCTGCGGCCGGTCATTGGGCCTTGCCCAACCGGACCTGTTTGATCAAAACCTGGCATAACTACCTCCTTAAAAAAATGATTTAAACTTACACAAAGTTGTGCATCAGCACATTAATAAGCACATTTAGACTTTACCAAATGAAATTGCTATTCATTTAGTAATTTCTCATCAGTCCGCAACCGTTTGCCCCTGCCCTGTCCGCACCCCGATTTGCGTCCTTTCCCCATGCCTTTGCCAAGCCTGCTGAGTTTTTCCTCATCGGTGGCATTTCCGCATTCGCCCAACTTTCTCCCTGTACGAGGGCCCTTGCCCTCCGGACCGGTTCCATCCATTTGTGGCATAGCGCTATTTTTTATTTGTTCAACATCTCAATAATATCCTTCACCTTTTTTGGCTCCTTCACCACCACCAGCTGTATTTTCAGGCTATCAGCCAGTGATTTGATTTTGGTGCCAAACTCACCCGATACAATTTTTTCTGCATTATGCGAGGCAACCAGCTGTAAAGAGGCCGGTCCGGCGCCGTTCTCCGCATCCTTATTGGGATTGGGCACAATCTCTGTGGATTTGCTTTCCGTATTGTAAATCACAAAGTATGAACAGCGTCCAAAGCGCTCGTCTAACATCGACTCGATGGAGTTTCCTGTAGAAGTAATGGCTACTTTCATGACATTATATTTTTTAGTTATTTAATCTTCCTCTTCGCCTACGCCCCACATTCCTGCGCAACGGAGCGTTGCACTTGGGGCAAATCTCGTTACTGCAGGGCTTTCCCGGCTGGTGGGGTTTCTTATACCCGCAGCTAACACAAACGCAAAAATCAACATGTTGATTGTCACCGGCATCAGGCATTTCATCTTCAATCTCGTAGTTGGCAACTTGTTTGCTACCGCAAAGCGGGCAAACGATTTCCTCGACATCCTTCCGGGGGTTATCGAAATAGCATTTGCAATCCTTGCAATGATACCAGTCGCTATCAAAATAAACCTTGCCACCCTCGATGACAATTTGCCTGCCCTCGGCAAACGCCATGGCCACCTTCTGCCTTACCGATGCGTATATGCGGGTGAACGTTGGGCGCGAAACGCCCATGATAACCGAAGCCTGGTGATGATTGTAAAAATCGTAATCACACAAGCGCAATGCTTCATACTCTTCAAAAAGCAGCTGCACCGGTTCGGTTTTTCTGCCATCCGTATCGGAACCATATGGTTTAAACCCCTTTACTGGCGGGGGATTAAACACTTTGCGAATTTTCCTTACTCTGGGTGACATAGAAAATAAATGAGCATATGTTCACCGCAAAGATAATGAGCATATGTTCATTATGCAAATTATTTTAACTATTTTTTTAAATTATTTTTAATCAAAACAAATCGCTGATATTATGTTATTTGCTGTAGCCTAATAAAGAATAATTCCGGGATGGAGAAGAAAAGAAAGTGCTTTGTATATCTTTGCGCCATCAAAAAACGCAGGGCTTTGCCAAAATAACAATGAAGTATAAGCACATATTTTTCGATCTCGACCGAACGCTTTGGGATTTCGATACAAACATGCGGTTAACGCTGGAGGAAATCTTTTACAGGCACAAGCTGGATAGGGCTTTCGGTGATTTCAACAACTTCTTTGAAACGTTCATGGGGCACAACGAGCGGTTGTGGGATCACTACAGAAAAGGCAACATGAAAAAAGAGATTCTGCGCTTCAAACGATTCGACCTTACCCTGAGGGATGTAGGTATTAAAGACGAGATACTTGCCCAGGTAATTGGTGATGAATACATTACTGAAAGTCCTTTGAAAACAGCGCTCATCCCCCACGCCATTGAAGTGCTGGATTATCTTAACGGAAAATATGGATTGCATATTATTACCAACGGTTTCAACGAGGTGCAATTTTCAAAGTTTAAGCTTTGTGGACTCGATAAGTACTTTCAAAAGGTGATTACCTCCGAAATGTCGGGATATCATAAACCCCGACCCGAGGCCTTTGGCTACTCACTGTCTGCAGCCAATGCAAAAAAGGCGGAGAGCCTGATGATTGGCGACGACCTGGAGATAGACATTCTGGGGGCCAAGAACTTCGGCATGGATCAGGTGTTTTACAATGCCGACGGGGTAAAGCACAATGAGGAGTTAACCTTTGAAATCAATACGCTTCAGGAGTTGATGAATATTCTTTAGGCCATTCCTTGGACTTGCGGTTTGCTGTTGGTATAAGTTTTCTTTCCGTGCCTTTTTCACTCACATCGGAAATAAGAACAATTTAGTATGGAAGATCCCCGTCAATTGTTGTACCCGATAGCAAATCATTATCATTAAATCCAGATGAATCGGGGAAGGGATCCTGATTCATTTTAGATTTAAAGGTTACCGCCTTGGGAGCAATGGGCTCAACGTTGGAATAGGCTGGGTATTCCGTAATATCAAGATCTGTAAACTTGGCCATCTCTTCACGGAATCGGAGCCTTACATCGCCGGTGGCACCATTCCTGTGCTTTGCCACGATAATCTCGGCAATTCCAACCATAGAGTTTCCATTCTCATCCTCATAAAGCCCGTGTTTTTCGGGGCGGTTAATGAAGAGTACCATATCGGCATCCTGCTCAATGGCACCCGACTCGCGCAAATCGGATAGCTGTGGTCGTTTTAACCCTCCCCTGTTTTCCACAGATCGGTTCAGCTGCGACAGGGCAATGATTGGCACGTTGAGCTCTTTGGCAATGGCCTTAAGCGATCGGGAAATACTGCTTACCTCCTGCTCGCGATTACCCTTAACCTCCTCGGGGCCGGTCATCAGCTGTAGATAGTCGAGAATGATTATCTGTATATCGTGTTGCGCTTTCAACCTGCGGCACTTGGCCCTAAGTTCGAAGATGGAAAGGGCGGGAGTATCGTCGATGAAAATCTTCGAATTCTGCAGGTTGCCAATCTTCACAGTAAGCTGTGCCCACTCGTGGGGAGTGAGCTTACCGTTGCGAATCTTCTCGTGAGAGATCTCCGATTCGCTCACCAGCAACCTTTTAACCAACTGCTGGCTCGACATTTCCAACGAGAAGAAGGCAACGGGCACATCGTGGTCAACTGCCATATTACGTGCCATGGAGAGCACAAAAGCGGTTTTACCAATGGATGGGCGTGCAGCGACAATGATAAGGTCCGATGGTTGCCACCCTGAGGTCATGCGGTCGAGTTCGGAGAAACCACAGGGCACCCCGCTGAGGCCATCCTCCCTTTTTCCGGCCTCCTCCAGCTCATGTAGTGCTTGCTTAACAAGCAGATTTATGGGTGCCGTTTCACGTTTAATATTGCCTTCGGCCACCCTAAAAAGCTCCATTTCGGAGTAGTCTAACAGGTAGTCAACATCAATGGAATCGTCGAAAGCTTTGCTTTGTATATCGCTGGAAACCCTTATCAGCTCACGCTGAATAAACTTCTGTGCAATGATTTTGGAGTGAAACTCCAGGTGTGCCGCCGAACCCACCTTCGAAGTAAGCTGTGCAAGGTAAACCGCACCGCCCACCGCATCCAGTTCATCCCGCTTGCGCAGTTCCTCGGTAACGGTCAACAAGTCAATCGGTTCATGGCGTGAGGACAGGTCTAATACGGCCTGAAAAATTTTCTGGTGACTCTCCTTATAAAAACTTTCAACCTTGATTACATCGATAACCGCAATAACGGCGTCCCTTTCGATCATAATTGCCCCAAGTACCGCCTCCTCCAGCTCAATGGCCTGTGGGGGTACTTTTCCCATGTCCATCGCCACCATTGCCGTGGGATTAGGCTTACGATTCCCTGTTGTTTTTTTTACTGCCATCTTCTATCTTTTTTGCAAAGGTAACCCCCAAATACCTGTTTTATGGAAAGAAACTGATGCGGGTTATTAACAAATTACTTTGGAGTTTTTTCACAATTTGTTAAAAAATGGTTTTAAAAAAATATAACCACAGGGTTAAAGCACAAGCCCAAAAGATTTTACATACCTTTGTGCAATAATGGCTTTCCGACAAAGAATTTCATTATATGATCACCATTGTATAACATTTTCAACACGTCGAAATTCACACACATAGTTGACTACAAAGCAATTGAAAGAATAACTAAAGATAGAAAAAGTGATAACCTTCCGGACGTTAAGAAAAACCATACCCCTCAATCGCAAAAAAAGCGATCCCGACAAGTTTGTTTTTACTGGAGTTTACCCCGTTTCTACAATCAATATTCAACTTTTGCAATACAATAAAGATGAGTGCCTTGAGAAAAGGGATATTCCGCCCGAAGGGGTTGATGGTTTTGAAGATAAAGGCTACATCCACTGGCTAAATATTTACGGCATTGACAATGCCGACACCATCGCCTCCATTTGCAAAAGGCAAGGTATTCACGACCTGGTGATTCAGGATATTCTGGATGTAAATCAAAGGCCCAAATTCCAGGAGTTTGAAAACTACTCGTTCTTAACGCTAAAATCCATTGCCCCTTCCGACAATGACATTGTTACCGAACAGATCAGCTTTGTTTTTGGATCTAATTTTCTCATATCGTTTCAGGAAAAGGAGGCCTCCTTTTTCGAACACGTAAGGCACATGCTTCGCGATGGCAAGGGCATTATCAGGGAGCGCGGGGCCGACTACCTGCTGTACGCGCTGCTGGAATCGATTCTGGATAACTATTTCAAAACGCTGAACAGGCTGGATAACGAAATTGAGAAGTACAATTTTTCAGATATTAACAAAGATTTATCGCCCCATTTGCTGGCCAATATCGAGTCCAACAAGAAATTCGCACAGTACATTAAAAAGTCAATTTTTCCGATTAAAGAGTTCAGCCTGATTGCCGAAAGGGGCGAATACCAGTGGATTGACAGAAGAAGCATTAAATACTTTCTTGAAATTAAAGACCTATGCCTAACCCTCATGGATGGATGCGATATGCTCCTATGGTCGCTGGATAGTAGCACGAACCTGTTCTTTTACATACAGGGTCACCGTATGAATCAGGTGATGAAAACCTTAACCGTTGTGGCAACCATCTTCATACCATTAACGTTCATTGCCGGAATCTATGGCATGAATTTCCGGAACATGCCCGAGCTGTCGTGGCAATATGGATACCTAACCACATGGGTTGCTTTTGCCTTCATAGTGTTGGGAATGCTGTTCTATTTCAGAAAGAAAAAATGGTTCTAACACAACTGGCCCATGCTGCAAACCGTTCTGTTACTTACCTTTGGATTTGCCATCCTGATAAAAGGTGCCGATTGGCTGGTTGATGGCTCTTCGGCCCTGGCACGAAAATACCACGTATCGAGTTTGGTCATCGGGTTAACCATTGTTGCCTTCGGCACTTCTGCCCCCGAACTGGTGGTAAATATCTTTGCCTCATTCCAAAACCATCAGGATATCGTTTTTGGAAACATCATAGGCAGCAATATCTTCAACCTATTTGCCATCCTGGGAATTGCCGGCATGATTACACCTTTGGTGGTACAATCGAGCACTGTATGGAAAGAAATACCCATCTCCTTTTTGGCCACGATTATTCTATTTGTCATGGCAATGGATTTTTTATTGCCTCACCATTCCATGCTCTCGAGGATTGATGGGGCAATCATGCTGCTGTTATTCGGCCTTTTTCTCTACTACGTTTTTACTCAGATTAAAAATAGTAACACTGCCGAAAGCGAGAAACATAAGCAGGTATCGACCCTCAGAATTTGGCTGCAGATTATATTAGGACTAACGGGATTGATAGCCGGAGGACGGCTTATTGTAAACAATGCTGTTAAAATAGCCACTTTGCTGAGTATTAGCGAAAAGCTAATTAGTCTTACCGTTGTATCCATCGGCACCTCATTGCCCGAATTGGCAACATCGGTAGTGGCAGCCATAAAAAGGAACAGCGATATTGCAGTGGGGAATATTATCGGCTCCAACATTTTCAATATCCTGTTCATCCTGGGCTTGAGCTCAGTCATCCGTCCGGTAGCGTACAATGGGGCATATAACCCGGAATTCTACCTTCTTACCGCAGGTACGCTGATGCTGTTCATTGCCATGTTCACCGGAAAAAAGAAACGGCTCGACAGGTGGGAGGCCGGTATTCTGCTGGCAGCCTACATTGCCTATTTCATCTACCTGTTTAAATCCGGGCAGTAGGTGTAATTGCAATAATGTTCACCAAACACATAGAATTATTCTACCTCGGGTGAAATCAAATACCGATAAAGCGTAGTAAATTAGCTATTAGTTAGCAGAATAATAAATAGATAGAAAGTAAAATTATTTTTTCTTATACTATTCAATAATATATGCTAATTTAGTTTTGCCTTTCCGTAACTCTTTAGAGTTAGTGATTTTAAATTTTTATTCTTCTTTTGATTTATAGAAATTTTAATATCAGCATAATAGATTCAGATTACCCACTAAAACCAACTTAACAAACCATGAAAAGATTACATCTCACCCTTCTCGTCGTGCTTCTGGGTCTGTGCCACGTTGGCGCACAGGAGCCTATGGTGCTTCTTTACAACACCCACTTTTCCGATGGCACCACCGTTGCCCTGCCTCTAAGTGGTACAGTGAATGTTTCCGTTGACTGGGGCGATGGCTCCACCGATGACTTCACCACAGAAGGGCTTCAAGAGCACATCTACGAATCGCACGGCCGATACACAGTATCCATTACCGGCAACCTGACGCGTTTTGGGAGTAATACTGAAAACCCCTATGCCGGCAAGCTAAAAAAGGTTATCTCTTTCGGCAATTTGGGGCTAACCAGCCTTGCGAATGCATTCCATAAAGCGACGCAGTTGGAGCACGTACCCTCCACGCTACCCCCAACGGTTACAAATTTATCAGGCATTTTTAACGGAGCTGTCAGTTTCAACGGGGATATCAGCAGCTGGAATGTAAGCAATGTAACGAACATGGACAGGATGTTTTACAATGCCGTCAAATTCAATCAGGACATTGGCGGATGGGATGTGAGCAAGGTAACGAGCATGGTTTTTATGTTCATCGGTGCAAAAGCCTTTAATAAGGATATCGGAATGTGGGATGTCAGCAAAGTAAACAACATGATGAGCATGTTCCGTGATGCATCTGCTTTCAATCAGGATATAGGCAGCTGGGATGTTAGTAAAGTCACAAACATGACTGAAATGTTCCGTAATGCAAGTGCATTCGATCAGGATATTGGCTCTTGGGATGTGAGCAGGGTATCGGCCATGGGGTTAATGTTCTTTAACGTTAAGCTTTCCACTGCCATGGGCTATCAAACAGAGGCTTCCGGTCAAACTTCCACTGCCATGGGTTGCAAAGCAAAAGCTAAGAATAATTATTCTTTTGCTATTAACTTAGATAATTCTCAAGGGCCGGAAGTAGCAGCAAATACTTTCCAAATCTCCGGAGCGACATCTATCGGTGGCAATGTCGCATGGACGAACTACAGCGACAAAAGGCTGAAAAAGGAAATTCAGTACCTGAATACGGAGGATAACCTGTCCAAAATTTTACGGCTTAATGCCGTTCGTTTCCGTTGGAAGGATAATAATAAGCTGCTCAACCTAGGGCTACTAGCCTAGGATGTAGAGGGGATTGTGCCTGAGTCGGTAAGGTACGATGAGCACAACGATATCTACTCAATGGAATATACCGCCCTGATCCCCGTGCTAATCGAGGGCATGAAAGAGCAGCAGAAGATTATTGAAAGCCAGCAGCAGATTGCCAGAGAACAGAAAAATGAGATAGATGCCCTAAGGGCAGAAATAGAACAGCTAAAGCAGCTGATGGTTAAATAGCCAAAATTTCGCATGTCCAAAGGGCTGCTCCACCACGGGGCAGACTTTTTTGTGCAGTAATGTTTCGCTGCGCTGCAGCTTGTGTTGTTGGGGGTTGCTCTACAAGCAACAAAGGTCCCGATACGCTGCAGCTGAATTGCATTTGTAAAAGAAACACTCTTTAGGCGCAGAGCGCCGCAACCTTTGTAACCAATGAAATGAAGAAATGACTTAGGTGCAGAGCACCGTAACATTATGCCTGTTCAAGGGTTGGCTGCGCCAAACCTTACGGGATTAGCTGCGATGCAGTATGAAAGCCCTGTCAGAGGGAGCCTTACCATTAATGAGGCTAAAGCCTAGCCTGTGAGTTGTTTGTTTTCTATTGCCCGTCAGCTGAAGCTGACGGCAATAGAACTGCCTTAAAAGTGTTGTATAAAGATGGTATTTTGCTTTCCGGGCTAAAGCCCGGAATGAATGCAACTTGCGGATACAGCTTATTCAGGGACTTTAGTCCCTGAACTTTTCACTTCATTGTACTAGTTCCTTCTTTACATTAAATTGCCGTTTGCTTTAGCAAACGGGCAACAGAAATAGCAAAATAAAGGGCTTCAGCCCCATTAGGAAACCAAAAATTTTCCATTGTGTCATAGCCTCATGATGTGAAAGAAATCCCAAAGGGATGAAATTGTTATAGATAATAAAGACGACACAATTGAATAAAACCCTGAAAGGGTGGCATATAGTTGTATTGACGGGGTTTGGGAGCTTAACGATGATTCGGTGCCACGCACCTGATTTTTCGTTTACCCTTATGCTGCAAATGATTTCAGGGCTAACGCCCCTTGTTGTTCTATTCCATTTTAACATTCTACGAAGATTTCGGGGCTACGCCCCTGAGGTAATTTAACATCGCAGATTTGCAGATTTGCGAATTAACGAATACTCGCACGTTTCCATGTCCTGCGGACGATGGAAAGTGCTACCCACCTCAATAAACCTTCCATCGTGGCGTAGCCTTACAATTTGAAAGAAATCCCGAAGGGATGAAATTATTATAAATAAAAAAGAAGATACGCTTGAATAAAACCCTGAAAGGGTGACATGTAGTTGTATTGACGGGGTTGGAGATCTAAACGATGATTCGGTGCCACGCACCTGTTTTTTCGTTGGGGACCTTTCTGCTGCAAATGATTTCCAAGCAAAAGCCCAAAGCAAAGACAACCCCTATAGAAATGCTTAGGCAAGTTTATGTCCGGTAAAAAATATCCCGTTATCCATACCCTTCCTTACGGAATTTAAGTATTTTTGGCCGACAATTTTGTTTGCGGCTGACTAACTACATAATCACTATGAACAACGAGAAGCTTATTATCAGCGGAAAATCCAAGGATGTATTTGAGATTGCCCAGGGGCAGTATAAGGGCAAGTACAGGCTTGTCTTTAAGGATGACGCCACGGGATACATGGAAAACGGCAAGCCCGTTTTCGACCCCGGCTACGACAGCGTGGTGGGCCGGATTCCCGGGAAAGGGGCCATAGCCTGCAGGTTTGCCACCCACTTTTTCCGGCTGCTGAAGCAGCATAACATCCCCTCGCACTACATTGATACCATTGGCGATAACCAGATGATTGTGGAGCCCGCCGTACCGTTGAGTATGCCCGTTGAGGATCCTGCCATTGAGGGATCGGAACCGCTGCTTAACCTCGAATTCACCTGGCGCAATAGCGCCACCGGCAGCTTCTGGAGACGTTACCCCTTTGTGCAGCCCTGCAAAAACCTGCATTGCGTGGTTGAAGCGTGGACCAAAGGCGATGTGGATGTGCTTATTTCGCTTGAGGCATTAGAAGAAACGGGCGCCATGACCCGGGCCGAAATCGCACAAAGCGTTGATCTGGTGAAAAGTATTGCCCATATCGTTACCGAGGAGTTTGCCACTAAGAACCTGCACGTGTTAGACGGGAAGTTTGAGCTGGGGCGGTTGAAACAGGGCGATGGCAGGATTGTGATTATCGACGAGATATCGCCCGATGTGCTGCGCGTTTGCAAAGGCTATTCCCCGGATGAAAAGGGGAACTGCACCATTTACAGGGAGTGTGCGATAACCGGATTTGCCAACGGCAAAAGAACCATTAAGAATAAGCTGCAGGTGAAAGCTGCCGATTTCATCTCCATCTTCCTGTAGGTTTTTAGCCTAATTAGCCATCCCACAATTTTCACCCGTATTGTTTTGGGTGAATATGCGCTATATTTGCAGAAAACAGATAAAAAAAATCCCCATGAAGGCAAAAATCGTTAAGTTCGGTCCGTTTTTAAAACTATGGATACCCGTGATTGGCTGCATTGCCTTAAGCAGTTGCTGGCCGTGCAACACCACGGTTATTGACAACGGGCCACTCCCCGATTCGGCTCTTATCTTTGTACCCTACATCGACGGGCAGACATACTCGTTTAAACACTCCAACGGGCTTGTGATCGATTTTTCTGCCACACGGAAAACCCATGCCGAATGGAGCGGATGCTCCGAGTGCTGCGAGTACGAATACCACTACGAAGTGAACACAACGCTGCTCACGTCCGAATATCCGGTTTTCGACATGTTTTTTCGGATTGATAACATGAATGCGCCATACTACCACTGCTCTGCAGCCATTGGAAAATATGGATTCTACATACCCACCTATAATATCATTGGCAACGCAGAGTATGAGCAAGTTGACTCCATAGCCGTTGACTCGACATGGTACTACAAAGTTTTTAAGCTTAAAGCCGACAACTTAATGTTCCTCCCTCACGACACCATATTCGTAGATAGCCTATACTATTCGTACAACGATGGGGTAATCAAAATCATCATGTCCAATGGCGAAAACTATATACTGCAACAGTAAATGGATAGTGCTATCGTTCTTGCTGCTGTTGGGCTGTGTAAAAGACGAAGTCGTTGGTTTTGATCCTACGAATAAAGAATGGATAACCGTCTATTCAATGGGTGATAACTTTACCATGCGCGATGATAATGGCATTTCACAAAGTTTTGTTTTAACTGAAAACTCACACTACTTCTCTGAATCTGCCGGCGGAATCCTTTTTGTGACAACCCATAGGTCGGAAACGGAATACCACTACCAACTCTTTACATCCAGCTATGGTTCCCGATTCTCATTATCGTTAACAGCAAGCACTCTTCCGTTTGGCGATCATATCTATATAGAACTCAACGGCATAGGATTTGATTACGATTTGCGATTAAAAAATATTTTCCGCATCAGCAGCCCTTTTGGTTACCTATCGAAAACAATAACCGATACCGGATACGGCAACGATGTGACTATTAAATCTACCGTAAGGGTTTTAGATTCATATACCGTTAATCAGGCTCAGTACGCCGGGGTACTCCATTTTACTTTAAGAGATTTCGAAGCCGATTGGGGGCCATTTACCGTGAAAGAGATATTTGTGGCCAAAAAATACGGATTGATAAAATACATTTACAACAACGGATTGACCGTAGAACGTCAGTAATCACGGATGGATGGCACTTTTTTGGTTTATCGGGTAATTTAATCCGAAGCAAAAAGGCTAAACGCCTTTCCCCCTGAAAACGGTAATCAGGGTATAGATTAAAATTTTAAAATCCACAAAAAGGGTCATATTCTCAATGTAGAGCAGGTCGAATTTAAGGCGCTGCACCATCTGATCCACATTCTCGGCATAGCCATATTTAACCTGTCCCCACGAGGTAATACCAGGCTTAACCTTCTGCAGATGGAGATAATGGGGTGCCTTTTCCACAATTTGCTCAATGAAAAACAGGCGCTCGGGGCGAGGTCCAACCAGCGACATATCGCCTTTGATCACATTGTAGAAATTGGGTATCTCATCCAGCCTCGTTTTACGCAAAAATCTTCCGATGGGCGTTATCCTGTCGTCATCCTTGCTCGACAGGGCGGGCCCATTGGCTTCGGCATTGGTGTACATCGAGCGGAATTTGTAGAGGATAAACGGCTTGCCGTAGCGACCAATCCTCTCCTGCTTGAAAAGCACAGGCCCTTTGGATGTGATTTTAATGATTAGGGAAATAACAAGGATTAAAGGGCTAAAAACTATCAATGCCAACAGCGAGAAGGTAAAGTCGAAAAGGAGTTTAAGCTTCTGCTGCCACATGGGCATTAGATCGAACGAAACCTGAATCAGGGGAGTTCCAAAAATTGCAGTCATCTTAACCCTCCCTGTCAGCATATCGTAAAGGCTTGGAATGGCTTTGACAATCACATCCAGTCCAATCAGGTCGTTGGTTATCCGGGAGATAACCTTGTTGTCGCTGTTCTCTATGGCTATTAATACCTCCTCAACGTTGTGTTCCTGTATGATATCCCTTAGGGTTGAGTAAGTTCCCAAATGCGGCGTAATGCCATTCAGTGAAAGCTCATCTCTAAATCCGGTGCTCACAAATCCGATTATCCTGTTTCCTCCCAATTTGGGCTGATTCGTAATGTCGTTGTATAGCTCCAGAGCCCGCTCGTCGTCGCCAACAATGATGGTGGGGAAACCGATTATCCCTTTCCTGATCTTACGGATGGTTGCTGATGTAATGATTAAACGGGGGAAATAGGTAAAGGTAAACTGAAGGGCAAAAAGCATCAGGAACATCTGGTAGTAGTTCTTGTAGCTGGCCACGTAATCGTCGAGCAACAGCAAGAAGAAAATGATCAGAACGCCAAAGAAGTTGGCCAGTATGCTCGCTCCCAGCTGCTTTAACCTCGACCGACGGTAAATATCCTTGTAAAAGCCATTGACATAAAAGAGGAATAACCAGAAAAAGGGCAGGAGGATAAGCCCAAGTATCACATTTATTCCCACATCGAACCGGGCAAACTCGCCGAAAACCTTAGGCTCAATAACCACCTTTCTGTACACATGGAATAGGAACCAGGCAACAGACGTTCCTAATAAATCGAATAGAATGTACTTGAAAGTATGAAGCCTTTTATTCACCGGCTAATTTTTTAATCCTGCTGAACAACTTCATTTATCCGGCAATGTCCTCTCCTACCCCGATTCAATACTTGTTTCAATGGAATCGGTAATATACACTGATTTTGCTTGCCATTCAGGCATACCAATACCAAAAAAGGCTGATTTACAAACAAATCAGTAAACCGCCACTGCCTATCCTCTAAAGGTTTTAACGGCTATGGCTGCAATTTATTATTTGAATGTTTGGTAAATATTTCGTTGGCCAATCTTTCTATGGCAACCAGATCATCGGCCTTGGGATAGCCCTTTACCAGCACCGGTTCGAGCAGTTCAGCCTTGATGTTGGGAATCATCTCGGCCACCTTTTCAATGGCTTTGCCACCCCATGCGTAGGATGCCATCACCGACACGAAGATTGCCTTGGGCTTGAGTGCATTGGCCAGCTTGGCTGCATAGGCAATCACCGGATGCGGTTCGCCCAGAACCGTGGGAGTGCCAACCACAATGGTGGCAGCATCCACAAGGGTAATGGCCAGCTTACCGATATCGGTAACGGATAGATCGAATTTGTAGGCTTTCACACCCTTGTTTTCCAAGGCATCGATAAGATGATTCACCATTCTCTCAACGCTGCCATGCATGGATATGTAGGGCACCACAACCATATTCTTGGGGGTATCCGATAGCCAGTCGTTGTAGGCATCGATGATAAACTTGGGATTATCGTACATGGGCCCGTGGCTTGGTGCCACAATGGATATGTCGTAGCCATCCAGCTTGGGAAAGTTCTTCTTGATGATGGCCCTGAACGGCATCATAATCTCGGCGAAGTACCGCTTGGCAGCCTCGTACACCTGACACTCGTCAGATACATACATGTCGGTGGTGGCCAGATGCGACCCCAAAAAGTCGCAGGAGAAGAGCATCTTTTCCTCTTTCATGTAGGCCAACATGGTTTCGGGCCAGTGCACCCATGGGAAATGGATGAATTTCAATGTCTTGTCGCCCAGCGAAAGCTCCTCGCCATCCTCAACCGTTATGAATTTATCGTCCGATATGGGCATATGGGTAATGAGCAGCTCTTTCCCCTTGGGTGATGTTATCACCTTAGCTTCGGGGTACTTTTCCAAAACCTGCGGTATGGTACCCGAATGGTCCTGCTCGGCATGGAGCGATACGATGTAATCAACCCTATCCACGCCCTTGAGATGTTCGAACAGCACATCGGCCAGGGCGGGGTCAACGGTATCGATAAGCACCGTTTTCTGGCTTCCCTTAATCAAATAGGCATTGTAACTGGTGCCATCGGGCAGGGGAATCAGCGAGTCGAACAACCGCCTGTTCCAATCGGCGGCCTTCAGTAAATAGACATTCTTCTTAATTTCTCTTGCCATAGTGTTAATCTCCTTTACTTTATATGTTTGTCATGTTTTGTAGATGTTATGCTAACTTCAAAGATACACAGAAATACAATATATCGCCGTTTTTGATTTGAAGAATTGTCAGCTGATTGCCATCGAAACCACCCTTCCTTCATAATCACAATTTGCCATTAACGGCCTGAAAATTTGGTGCAATCGTTGATTGCTATTGGGGGTTGAGGCTCATCAGCAGCGAGCCCACCACTCCCATCAGGTTGCCCGACATGTGGACAATAATGGCAAAAACGTTGTTGTTGTACTTTTCCTGATAGTACCCCGCCAAAACCCCCAGCGTCATGGTAAAAATCACAATCCTTGCAACGAATATCGCACCCGAGCCTGCTGTGAGTAAAATCAGATGCGATAAACCGAATAGTACAGCGCTGATAATAACGGGTAGTGATATTTTACGGCCAGATATTGATATCCCTTTGCTTGCCAGGGGTTTAAGGATATTCTGCAGAAAGCCCCTGAACAGCATCTCCTCGGCAATGCTTGCATAGATAAACACGAAGAGGAAAGTTTGCAATGGGGATATTTTTGCCAATACCGGATGTGCTTCCACTTTTCCTCCAATGGCGTTGGTGATTACCGTTAAAATGATATTGATGGCGATGCTAACAACAATTCCGAGAAGTATGGGCATCAGCGTTTTGCGCAGAGAGGGCCATTTGATAACGTAGTTTACCTGTGGGCCCAAAAGGATAATCACCAGGATGGATAGGATCAGCATGGTGGTGTGGGTGACAAATGAGTTGGGTATAAAATCTATTCCGGTATCATACCATCTGGCAACCAGAATGGAAAGCAAAAATACGATTGCGGTGATGGCCAATCCTATGTAAATTCGTCTGTTAGTGCTCATGGTCTTGTTTTTAGTGTTAGTTATCACAATATGCTGACAAATCTACAAAAAGTATTGACTGTGCCAATGGCAAAATCCTGATGCTTCATCCTTTTTGCTTGTTACAGGTTCCAAACCCTTTCGGGGTAAGTCTCTCCATTAATGAGGCTAAAGCCTGGAATGGATGCGCTTTGCAGATACAACTTATTCAGGGGCTTTAGCCCCATTAGAAAACCAAAAACCTTCCATCGTTGCGAAGACACATGGAAGCGTTTAGATAAGCACCCTCCCCGAGAATAAAAATTAAACGCCTGTTAAGCCAAAGCCTACGCTTATAAAATAGATCCATACGATTATAAAACAGATCCGTACGCTTTTAAAAAAGGTATTGACATGTGATTTTTTTTTACTATATTTATACACAATTAATTCTGTATTTATTTCTTTCTTTTCTTCAAACTGCCATTGAGTTTTTAAAACATATATAAGCAGAGGGATATAGCGGGGAGGGACAATAACGGGCAGCTACATGGAGACACGCAGGCAGTAATGTGTTTCCACTCTTTCTAGTTTTCAAGGCGGCATTTCAGCTCTGAACCACCACGGGTGTTCAGCGCCCAACGAGGATAAACCAAGTGCAAACCAAATAAAATGGGCAAATGCAATGAAAACTATCATTAAATTGCTACTGACGCCGGAGATGGCGCTGCTAGCCTCCGGGCTGTTGATTACGGAATACTATTATCACTTCCCCCGGGAATATCAAGCATATTATTTGGATTAACCAACAAGTTATAAAATTTAAAACTTTATGACAATGAAAACAAATTTACTAAAATCAATTCTGGTACTTTCAACTTTTACCTTGTACCTTCTGCCTGCCCTCGGGCAAGTGCCTCAGAAGATTAGCTACCAGGCTGTGATCCGCAATAGCAACAACGAACTGGTAACCAACTCCCAAGTGGGAATGCAAATCAACATTCGGCAAGGTTCGCCTACATCCACACCCATTTACGTAGAAACCCACGCCCCTACTACCAACGCCAACGGTTTGGTAAGCATTGAAATAGGCGGTGGAGCAGGTTTCGATGCCATTGACTGGGCAGCGGGCCCCTACTTTATTGAGACCAAGACCGACCCAGCGGGCGGAACCGATTACACCATAGTTGGCACCAGCCAGCTGCTGAGCGTACCCTACGCGCTCTACTCGGCAAACGGTACTCCCGGACCTGAGGGGCCTGCTGGCCCACAGGGCGAAACGGGTCCCGTTGGACCCCAGGGTCCGATAGGACCAACCGGACCTCAAGGACCGGCAGGACCAACCGGACCACAGGGTGTGCAGGGTCCGGTAGGCCCTCAGGGAGAGGTTGGACCGCAGGGAGAACAAGGGCCAATAGGACCACAGGGGCCTCAGGGGCCACAGGGCGATCCCGGTCCAGCTGGTCCACAGGGTCCACAGGGCGATCCCGGTCCAGCTGGTCCACAGGGTCCACAGGGAGATCAGGGTCCGGCAGGCCCTCAGGAGGAGTTTGACCCCGTATTTACCGCATGGGATAAATCAACGGGTATTTCCATTACAGAAAGCCAAATCACCGATTTGGGCAGCTACCTTACCGAAGAAACCGACCCCGCCGTGGAGGACAACTTCGATTTTACTGATGCGGTGGCGGGCGACCTTTTACAATTCGATGGAACAAAATGGGTAAAACTAACACCCACATACATTTCGGACTACACAGTAACCGAAAGCGATGTAACTGCTCACCAGGAGGCTTTGACCATCACCGAGAGCCAGATTTCGGATTTAGGTAACTACCTTACTACGGAAACCCAGACCTTGGAACATGTGCTCACATTGGGCGCAAGTGCAGGGAATATGAATATAACAAACCTGGCCGACCCTTTAAATGCTCAGGATGCGGCCACTAAGGCGTATGTTGATGCGTTATTAGCAAGAATTGAAGCATTGGAAAATTCTGAGCCCATTCTATTAAGCAATGGTTTTATAGATAAAAGGGATGGTACCCATTACAATGTGGTAAAAATTGGCAACCAACTTTGGATGGCCGAGAACCTGAAATATTTACCCGGCGTGGTTGGGCCTGAAACGGGGTCGGTAACAGATCCTTATTGCTATGTTTATGATTACAATGGTACCGATGTAGCTGAAGCCAAGGCCACAGAAAATTATCAAACCTATGGAGTGCTTTACAACTGGCCTGCGGCAATGGCCGGTAGCGAAAGTAGCGAGGACAACCCCAGCGGAGTGCAGGGTGTTTGCCCCACCGGCTGGCATTTGCCAAGCGATGCCGAGTGGACGCCATTAATCGACTATTTGGGTGGAGACGTAGTTGCCGGAGGTAAGTTGAAAGAAACCGGCTACACGCATTGGAATAGCCCAAATACCGATGGCACCAATGAAACCGGCTTTACAGCTCTTCCGGGGGGCGGTCGCAACAGCGCCGGGGAGTTAATCAACATTGGCTACAACGGTTACTGGTGGAGTACTACTGATGGCATTAACGATTACGCCTGGGGCCGATTTATGTCCTACGACGACAGCAAAGTGGTCAGGTTCTTCAACACTAAGGAGAATGGGTTTTCTGTTCGTTGCGTTAGGGATTAGGAGTAGAAAAGGAGAAAGGGAAAAGGAGAAAGGGAAAAGGAGAAAGGGAAAAGGAGAAAGGGAAAAGGAGAAAGGGAAAAGGGAAAAGGGAAAAGGTGAAAGGTGAAAGGAGAAAGGAGAAAGTATGGGAATAGAGCGCTTTGAAGATATCATTGCATGGCAAAAGGCTAAAGAGCTTACTGTCAAAATTTACCATTCGTTTGAAGTGAGTAAGGATTTTGGTTTTAATGATCAAATACAGCGCGCTTCAGTTTCTGTGATGAATAATATTGCAGAGGGTTTTGAACGTAAGAGCAATAAAGAGTTCAAACAATTTCTATACATAGCCAAAGGTTCTTGTGGCGAAGTTCGTTCTATGCTCATTATTGCTCACGAGCTTAAAAAGATTAATACCTCTGATTACGAAGCATTACTATCGCTTTCCTTGGAAATATCAAGAATGTTATTTGGACTAATCAATAAACTTTAAAATTCTAAAACCTTAAGACAATGAAAACAAATTTACTAAAACTAATTCTGGTACTTTCATCTTTTACCTTGTACCTTTTACCTACTCTCGGGCAGGTGCCTCAAAAGATGAGCTACCAGGCGGTGGTGCGCAACAGCAGCGATGCTCTGGTTACCAATACGCAGGTGGGTATGCAGATCAGCATCCTACAAGGCTCTGAAACGGGTACACTGGTGTACACCGAAATACAAACCCCCACCACCAATGCCAATGGACTGGTGAGCATCAAGTTTGGCGGCGGGGCGGGTTTTGATGCCATAGACTGGTCATCGGGTCCTTATTTTATTGTGGTCAAAATCGATCCTGAGGGTGGTGAAAACTACACCATAACCGGCGCCAGCCAGCTGCTGAGCGTACCCTATGCGCTCTACTAGGCAAACGGTACTCCCGGACCTGAGGGTCCCGTAGGGCCGCAGGGAGAACAGGGTCCGGCAGGGCCTCAAGGTGAAGTTGGGCCACAAGGGCCTCAGGGAGAGCAGGGCCCGGCAGGACCTCAGGGTGAAGTTGGGCCACAGGGGCCACAGGGAGAGCAGGGCCCGGTAGGACCTCAGGGTGAAGTTGGACCACAGGGACTACAGGGACCACAGGGAGAGCAGGGGGAACAGGGTCCGGCAGGACCTCAGGGAGAGGTTGGCCCACAGGGCCCCGAAGGACCACTAGTGGCGGGCGCCCAGGGGCAAACGTTACGACATGGCACAACAACCTGGGAAGCCAGCAGCAATATCTACAACACGGGCAACAACGTGGGCATTGGCACCACCAGCCCCACGGAGAAGCTCCACGCGGAGGGCAATATCCGTGCGCACGGCATGATGCTCAACAAGCAGGGAACACCCGACGAGGAACCGCTTTTCATTGTACGTAACAGCGATGGCAACACCGTGTTTGCCGTATACGAGCAGGGGGTGCGCATCTATGTGGATGGCGATCCGGCCGATGAGGGCAAGGGCAACCGCAGCGGCTTTGCCATTGGCGGTCTTACGGGCTTCAAAGACACGGGCGAGGAGTACTTCAGGGTATCACGTGGATACACCCAAGTGTTGTTTGATGACGAGGCCAAGGGCAATCGTAGCGGCTTCGCCATAGGTGGGCTAACAGGATTCAAAGATGACGAAAAGGACTACCTCAGCGTATCGCGTGAGCGTACCCAGGTGCTGTTCGATGATGAGGCCAAAGGCAACCGTAGCGGCTTCGCCATAGGCGGCTTAACGGGCTTTAAGGACGATGACAAGGATTACCTCAGCGTATCGCGAGAGCGTACCCAAGTGCTGTTTGATGATGCTGGCAAGGGCAACCGCAGTGGGTTTGCCATAGGAGGGCTTACGGGATTTAAGGACGGTGAAAAATCGGGAGCAAGTTTCTTCGACGTAACCACCGATGCCACGGGTATAATCAATCCCGCCCAGAACCGCGTGCTGTGGTACCCGCTGAAGAACGCCTTTCTGGCGGGTAGGGTACTGGTAGAGTCACCTGAGAATGTGGGAGAAAACTCTTTCGCAGTAGGCTTCGAAAGCAAAAGCAAGGGTAACTATTCACAGGCCATGGGGTACCTAGCACAGGCACTGGGCGAATACTCCACGTCCATTGGGAATAAAGCCAAAGCAGGCCAGAAAAATTCCTTTGCTTTTGGCGAGGATGCCTATGCGCAGGGCGAAGAGAGCTACGCCATAGGCCGTGGTGCCTTGGCGCAAGGGTATAGAAGTTTTGCGTTGGGTAGCGCAGGGGTGGATTCAGCGGGTGTTATTACCCTACCTCCACAGGCATTAGGTGATTACTCCTTTGCCATAGGCCAAGGGGCAATAGCCGATAATAGAGGAGCTTATGCCATGGGGGTAGATGCTTATGCAGGAGGGAAATACTCCACTGCCTTGGGCTATAAAACCCAAGCAACAGGTTACTATTCCACTGCCATGGGCCATAAAACAGAGGCTTCCGGTAATTATTCTACTGCCATGGGAGAATCCACAGTGTCTTCCGGTATGAATTCCACTGCCATGGGTTGGCAAACAAAGGCTTCTGGTTGGATTTCCACTGCCATTGGTTGTTACACAGAGGCTTCCCGCCATGGTTCCACTGCCATGGGTTGTTACACAAAGGCTTCCAGTGATTATTCCACTGCCATGGGATATGTAACGGTGGCTTCCAATCATTCTTCCACTGCCATGGGGAGATACACTGTGGCTTCCGGTAGTGCTTCCACTGCCATGGGCGATGAAACAAAGGCTTCCGGTGGTGCTTCCACTGCCATGGGTTTTAAAACAGAGGCTTCCGGTCATTATTCCACTGCCATGGGCTCTGAAACAGTGGCTTCCGGTCAATATTCTACAGCCATGGGGTATAAGACAACGGTTTCTGGTTGGTATTCCACTGCCATGGGATATGAAACAGTGGCTTCCGGTTATTATTCCACTGCCATGGGTTACAAAGCAAGAGCTAAGTATAATTATTCTTTTGCTATTAACTTAGATAATTCTCAAGGGCCGGAAGTAGGAGCAAATACTTTTCAGATCTCCAGGGCATCAGCCATAAGGGGCAATGTGGCATATACAAACTACAGCGACAAGAGGCTGAAAAAGGATATTCAATACCTAAATACGGAGGACAACCTGTCCAAAATTTTACGGCTCAATGGTGTCCGTTTCCGTTGGAAGGATAATGATAAGCTGCTCAACCTGGGGCTGCTAGCCCAGGATGTAGAGGGGATTGTGCCCGAGTCGGTTAGATACGATGAGCACAACGATATTTACTCCATGGAGTACACCGCCCTTATCCCTGTGCTAATCGAGGGCATGAAAGAGCAGCAGAAGATTATTGAAGAGCTTAAGGCAGAGATAGAGCAGCTGAAGAAAAATAATTCAAAGTAATGGCTTGACTTTGACGTATTGAAAAAGCCGGCCCTGTGCCGGCTTTTTTATTTTAATAGAACAAAACGTTAATGGGAACAATTAGCTAAATATTCGGCTAACGGATGGTTCCTGTATTGCATTTATGCAAACATTTTCTAACACTCGTTTGTTTTAATCCATATTTAGGTTGGGTTTGACCTTTCGATGTCTCAAAAGACAATGGCCATAATACCCAAACTACTTTATACTCCAAGCGTTCAGTACAGCAAGGCTAAATCATTTATCGCCATGAAAAAAACAGCAATCATTCTTATGGGTGTACTCCTTTCGCTGGGTATCTATGCTCAGGTACCCCAAGGATTCAACTACCAGGCAGTGGTGCGCAACGATCAGGGCACACCCTTATCGGGACAGCAGGTAAGCATCCGTATCTCGCTTCAGGATGAAGCGGGTATGATAGTTCACTATTCCGAGACCCATTCGGTAACCACCTCACCACAGGGAGTGGTGAACTTTGTGGTAGGCAATGGCACTGTGCAAAGCGGAGTTTTTGCAGATATCCCATGGGAGGATGGCAATATTCACATGAAAGTTGAGGTTGACACCACCGGGGGCAGCAGCTTCACAACCTTAGGGGTATCGCAGCTGCAATCGGTTCCCTATGCGCTCTACGCCGCAAACAGCACCCCGGGTCCGGAAGGCCCGCAGGGTCCCGTAGGACCGGAAGGGCCTGTTGGCCCCGAAGGGCCACTGGTAGCAGGTGCCGAGGGGCAAACGCTGCGCCATGACGGTACAACCTGGGAGGCCAGCAGCAATATCTACAACACAGGAGACAACGTGGGCATTGGCACTACTAATCCCACGGAGAAACTCCACGTGGAGGGCAATATCCGAGCACACAGCCTGATGCTAGACAAGCAGGGGACGCCCGACGAAGAGCCGCTGTTCGTGGTGCGCAACAGTGCAGGCCTCGTCGTTTTCGCCGTGTACGAGCAGGGGGTACGCATCTACGTAGATGGCGATCCGGCCGATGAGGGTAAGGGCAACCGCAGTGGCTTTGCCATTGGCGGTCTTACAGGTTTCAAAGATACGGGTGAGGAGTATTTCAGGGTATCGCGCGGCTACACTCAGGTACTTTTCGATGACGAGGCCAAGGGCAACCGCAGTGGCTTCGCCATAGGCGGCCTTACAGGCTTCAAGGCCGATGACGATGGAAAGGATTATCTCAGCGTTTCTCGCGAGCGTACTCAGGTGCTGTTCGACGATGAGGCCAAGGGCAACCGCAGTGGCTTCGCCATTGGCGGGCTGACGGGTTTTAAAGCCGATGAGGATGACAAAGATTACTTCAGCGTATCGCGTGAGCGTACTCAGGTGCTGTTCGACGATGAGGCCAAGGGAAACCGCAGTGGCTTCGCCATAGGCGGCCTAACGGGCTTCAAGGCCGATGATGATGGAAAGGATTATCTCAGCGTTTCTCGCGAGCGTACTCAGGTGCTGTTCGATGATGAGGCCAAGGGCAACCGCAGTGGCTTTGCCATAGGAGGGCTTACGGGATTTAAGGAGGGAGAATCGGGAGCAAGTTTCTTCGACGTAACCACCGATGCCACGGGGATAATTGACCCTGCCGAGAACCGCGTGCTGTGGTATCCGAAAAGGAATTCATTTTTAACCGGAAATGTTCTTATTGAATCGCCTGATAGTGTTGGAGTTAATTCTTTCTCCACAGGGTATCAATCAAAGAGCATCGGGCAATATTCACAAGCCATGGGATATGAATCAGCAGCCCGGGGGGATTATTCTACTGCCATAGGCAAGAATGCCGTAGCTAATTCTGATAATTCCTTTGCCTTTGGTGAGGATGCCCGGGCGCAGGGTGAGGATAGCTATGCCATTGGTCGTGGTGCCACAGCAGAGGGGTACAGAAGTTTTGCCATTGGTAGTGCAGGGGTTAACTCTGAGGGGATGCATACTTTACCTCCTAAAGCTGCCGGAGATTACTCTTTTGCATTTGGACAAGGAGCTAGGGCTATCGCACAAGGAGCTTATGCAATGGGTATTAGTGCCAATGCCGAAGGCCCGTATTCCACTTCTTTGGGATATGGAACAAAATCAAATGGCGAAGCTTCAACAGCAATGGGATATATGACATTTGCTTCAGGAGGTACTTCTATTGCCATGGGTAATGGCACTGTTGCTTCAGGAGGGACCTCTACTGCCATGGGATATAGTACAACCGCTTCTGGTGGTGCTTCTACGGCTATGGGAATCATGACTCATAGCATTGGTCAGTCTTCGACAGCTATGGGCGAGGTAACTATAGCTAACACCAAGGCAATGACAGCCATTGGATCATATAATGATTTTGGCACAAATCGACCCGATACATGGGAGCCTGATGATCCAATTTTTGTTATTGGTATTGGTCTTAGTGAAGCACTCAGAAAAAACGCTATGACTGTTCTAAAAAACGGGAAAGTGGGTTTGCAGTCGGTAACTGCACCCACTTATGCCTTACACCTACCTGCTACTGCTTCTGATGCGGAGGGCAGGGCCCAGGCCAATCGATGGGATACATACTCCGATACCCGTATAAAATCCAACCAGCAGCCCATCCGTTACGGTCTATCAGAGGTAATGCGTATGGTACCCAAAACCTACTTCTACCATAACTCTACCACTAAAGATGGTTCCATAAACATTTCCCCTGATGGACAACAAGACATCGGCCTGATTGCGCAGGAGATGTACGAAATAATACCCGAGGTGGTTAGCAAACCCGAAAATGAGCAGGTCGCGCTGTGGGGCCTGGCCTACGATAAGCTGGTGCCCGTGCTGGTAAAAGCCATACAGGAGCAGCAGGAGGTGATTGATAAGCAGCAAGGGATGATTGAAAATCAGCAGAAGTTAACTCAAGAGCAGCAAAGTGAAATTGATAAACTTAAACAGAAGAATATTGAGATAGATGCCCTAAGGGCAGAGATAGAGCAGCTGAAGCAGCTGATGGTTAAATAGCCAAAATTTCGCATGTCCAAAGGGCTGCTCTACCACGGGCAGCCTTTTTTTGTGCTGTTATTGAATAATGTTGCGCTGCGCTGCAGCTAAAAAGCCCCTTCCCGATTCCGATGTATCGGGATCGGGAAGGCGGCATTATGGTAGTATAAGCGAATGAAAATCAATAAAGCCCTGTAGGGGCGGTATTATCTGTCATTTATCATAATGCTATCCCCACATTGTATTACACATCACGTACCCCGCACCTCGTTTAACCGTTGTCCCGATGCATCGGGACGTGAAGACGCGGAATTATTCATTGTTCATTACTCATTGCCCATTACTCATTGCTAATTGTATAGGCGCATCGCGCCGCAACCTTTTTAACCAATCAAACCAAAAAAGAGACTTAGGTGCAGAGCACCGCAACATTGTGTCTGTTCATTGGTTGAGTTCGTATGGCCCTGCGGGGTTTCGCAGCAACTCAAAAGCCCCATAGGGGCGAAATTATGGTAGCAAAAGTGGATAAAACGACAATAAAGCCCTGTAGGGGCGGTATTATCAATCATATATCATAATGTCACCCCTACGGGGTTTTATTATGTTTTTTATAATTCCATTACTACCATAATCTCACTCCTACGGAGTTTGCTTGTGAACTTCACTTGGCTGTTCTATTCTTTTGTAACATTCTACGAAGATTATGGGGGTACGACCCTGAGGTACTTTCAAATTGCTCCCGACATAATTGTGTCCCGTCCTGATTTTAGTTGACACTTTTTAAGGTTTTCACTCTGCAATGTTAACATCTTTTTTTGGTTATAAAATTCTTCTCTCCCATTTTTGCCGTGCAGTGATAAGCGGAGGATGGCTCTGCTGGGGAGCAACCATCCGAGGAATACCCACTGCCCGTAGAGCGTAGCAGCGGATCTAAGGAGCCTCTTGGGGCTCCTTTTCTGTTACGTAGCTTCTGCTGACCACGCGAACGGCTCCATGCCTTAAAAAACCCTGCCAATGCACCTGCTCCGGGACCAGGTTGCCCAGGGAGTTATGGGGGCGATACCCGTTGTAGACCGCTATGACCTTTCTCACCTTGGTCCTCGCATCCGCTAACGATTTGAAGTCCATGTCATACAGCCATTCCGCTTTGAGTATGCCGTTCAATCGCTCCGCAATGGCATTCTCCTGGGGGGAGCTGGGGTTGGACATGCTGATGCTCACACTGTGCCGCTTCAGCATGCCCAGGTACTCCACGGAGCGGTACTGCGCCCCCCGGTCCGAGTGATGCGTGAGCGAAGGGGTGCTCCCATTCTGTTTGAGCGCCATGGCCAGAGCCCGCAGGGCGGATGCGGATAGCAGGTCGTCGCTCAGGTGCCAACCCACAACCATCTGGGAGTAGGCATCGGTGACCAGATACAGGAAATAGGCCGCACCCGAGGGGGACCTCAGGTAGGTGATATCGGCAACCCATAGCTGGTTGGGGCCGGTTAGCACCTTCCCTCGGATGAGGTTGCTGTACCTCGGTAGCAGATGCTCTCCACTCCGCTTCACATACGCCCGTCTGCGCGGTTTCGATAGCAGGTCGTGCGCGCCCAGCAGGGCGAATAGCCGATCCCTCCCGACCCGGAGACTTAGAGGGGCGAGCTCCCGGTTGACCAGCAGCTGTAGCTTGCGAACGCCCCATCGGCTCGTGCCAGCCCGCGTCCTGATCCTGCTAACGCAGGCCAGGATAACCTCATCCTCAAGCCCCGCCCGCTCCTGGGCGTGCTGCCGCTGGTAGTAGCCCTGACGTGACCTGCCAAACAGTTCGGTGAGCGCGCGGATGCTCACCGTGGGGTGCTCCTCTTTGAGTTGGCTAACTGTTTGGCACCATGCTTTTTTTTGAGATCGAGGTTAAAATCCCGCTTGGCGATATCAACCAGAATCTCATAGGCGCGGCTCTTGAGCCGGAGGTATTCCAATTCGGCCTCCAGGGCGCGTATGCGCTCCTCCAGGGCCAACTTATCGCTACAATCGGTCATGCGCTCAGGGGTTAGGGTGAGGGGATCACCAAAGGTACAACTTTTTTGTGCGGCATACGAACGCATCCACTCAAGGATGGTGCTGTTACCACCGATCCTATAGCGTAGGCGGGCACCCTCCTTGGTAATGGATCCGCTAAGCACTTCGAGCACCACGCGGAGCTTAAAACTCTCCGAATAGAAACCATTCGTTTTCTTCATGATCGTCCTGTTTTAAGTTGACTTATTAACAAAAAAACTGTCAACCCATACTAGGACGGGACCTTGTCGGGATTCGCGGATTCGCATCCCGACGTGTCGGGATCGCGAATTTACATCCCGACTTTGTCGGGATTGCGCATTTGCAGATTGGAGGGAGACTCAAGGCTTGACTCTAAGTCAAACCTTGAGCATGTGTGAAATGCTCACAACCTTTTTTGGGTAGTTCCTTTCTTTGAAGCTATATTTGCGCATTGAACAACGTCAGCATGATGGGAAAGTTGGAAGACTCATACAGGCACAAGGGGTTGCGTGCCAAGCTAGTTGAGGAGATCAGCCGTAAGGGCATCACCGACGAGAGGGTGCTGGCTGCTATTGGCAAAGTGCCAAGGCACCTTTTCATGGAAAGCGGGTTTATCAACTTCTCATACAAAGATTCGGCATTCCCCATCGGTGCAGGGCAAACCATTTCGCAACCCTACACGGTGGCCTTTCAAACCCAGCTGCTGGAGGTATGGCCCATGGATAAGGTGCTGGAAATCGGGACAGGCTCGGGATACCAAACGGCCGTACTGCTGGAGATGGGAGCGCGGGTTTACACCATCGAAAGGCAGAGGGAACTCTACCTGAAGTCCAAGGCTCTGCTTGAGCAGATGGGCTACAACCCCCACTTTTTCTATGGCGATGGCTACCAGGGCAAACCCTCGTACGGCCCCTATGCCAAGATACTGATAACCGCAGCAGCCCCCGAAATCCCTCAGGCATTGGTTGACCAGTTGGAGGTGGGAGGACGCATGGTACTTCCCCTGGGCGATACCATGGGACAGGATATGACGCTGGTGGAAAAAATATCGCCAACCGAAACAAGGGTTACCGCCCATGGGCGGTTTATCTTCGTGCCCATGCTGAAGGGAACACAGCGTTAACCATTGAAAAATATTTAAACCATGATACAGCTCAAACAGTTTATCTTCAACCCTTTTCAGGAAAACACCTACGTCCTTTTCGACGAAACCCGCGAATGCGTGATAGTTGATGCGGGCTGCTACACCGATGATGAGCAGGACGAGTTGGCTTCTTTCATCGAATCCCATGGGCTTACGCCCAGGTTGGCCATCAACACCCACGGGCATGTGGACCATGTACTGGGCAATGGTTTTGTGAAGGAGAAGTACAGCATCCCGTTGGCCGGTAACTTCGAAGACCTAATGCTAATCCAGACGGCCCAATCGCATGCACTGATGTTCGGATTGTCCGTTGATACAGTCCCCTCATTGGACCAATCGCTTAACCATGACGATACCGTTAGCTTTGGCAATTCGCAGCTCCGGGTTATTCACACACCCGGGCACTCCCTTGGGGGAATATGCCTTTACAGCAAGGCAGGGAATTTTATCCTTACCGGCGATACCCTGTTCAACGGCTCCATTGGCCGCACCGACCTTCCGGGAGGAAGTTATGATATTCTAATTGACAGCATATTCACCCGCATCCTGCCCTTGGGCGATGAGGTGAAGGTATATCCCGGGCATGGCGACAGTTCCACCATTGGTTACGAGAGAAAGAATAATCCCTTTCTGCAAAAACAATAGGGATTGTAACGTTGTTTGTAATATTATTAGCTGTAATGGGAAAAACATCCGATAAATTGTAACCAATTATCTAAATTTACATCGAAATTATTGCCAAAATGGTATTGACGCAATCAATTTTTAACGGCATAAAAACATACTAACTTATTAAGTACCGAAATATGAAATCTGAATGTTTTGTAAATCGCCACATTGGCCCGCGCGAAAGCGAACTGCCCGAGATGCTTAAGGCTGTTGGGGTAAAATCACTGGATGAGCTGATTGACCAAACCGTGCCCAAGGATATCAGGATGAAGGGCATGCTGAACCTTCCTGAACCCCTCACCGAGCATGAGTACCTTAATAAAATCAGGGGAATGGCGGCAAAAAATAAGCTTTTCCGTTCATTCATCGGCATGGGATACTACAACACCCATACGCCATCGGTGATACTCCGCAATATCCTTGAGAACCCTTCGTGGTACACATCCTACACGCCCTACCAGGCCGAGATTAGCCAGGGCCGCCTTGAGGCACTGCTCAACTTCCAAACCGTGGTGATGGACCTTACGGGGATGGAGATTGCCAACGCTTCGCTGTTGGACGAGTCCACGGCGGCTGCAGAGGCCATGATCATGATGTTCAACCTCCGCTCACGGCAAGCCGTAAAGGAGGAACGCAATGTGGTGTTCGTTGATAGCGACGTATTTCCGCAAAACCTTGAGGTGATTGAAACCCGTGCCACTCCGCTGGGCATAAAGGTGGTAACCGGATGCTACAGTGAGTACCAGTTCACCGGCAAGGAGTACGGTGTTGTGGTTCAGTACCCCTCGGCCAAGGGTAACATTCGTGATTATGCAGCTTTCGCTGCCCGGGCCAAGGAAGCCGGACTTTTCGTTACGGTCGTTGCCGATATCCTCGCCCTTGCCCTGATTACCCCTCCGGGCGAGTGGGGAGCCGATATTGTGGTGGGCTCCACCCAGCGTTTGGGTATTCCCATGGGCTTTGGCGGACCCCATGCGGGATATTTGGCCACCAAGGATGAGTACAAAAGGAATATCCCCGGCCGTATCATTGGGGTTTCTGTTGATAAGCATGGCAACAAGGCGTTGCGTATGGCTCTCCAAACCCGCGAGCAGCACATCAAGCGCGAACGTGCAACTTCAAATATCTGCACCGCTCAGGCCCTGCTGGCCACCATGGCGGGTATGTATGCCGTTTACAAGGGCCCCGAGGGCATCAAAAAAGTTGCACAGCATGCCCATGGCGCAGCTGTCACCCTTGCAAAGGCAATCGAAGCACTTGGCTACAAGCAGAATGTAAAGAATATTTTCGATACCATCGAAATTGAGCTGCCATCCGGCATTTCCGCCGATACCATCAGAACCATTGCGTTAGGCAAGGAGATAAATTTCAACTACAAACCCAATGGTACCATCGGTATCAGCACCGACGAGCTGACCTCGTTGACCGATGTCAACGATATCATCGCCATTTTTGCTCAGGCCGCATCCAAGCCCGCAAAGCAGATAGAATCCATTGTAGAGGTTGATGCCATTCCTGCTAACCTGAAACGAAAATCGGCATACCTTACCGGTAAGGTATTCAACATGTTCCACTCCGAGTCGGAGATGATGCGCTACATTAAGAAGTTGGAGCGCAAGGATATATCGCTTACCCACAGCATGATCTCGCTGGGTAGCTGCACCATGAAGCTCAACGCTGCCACCGAGATGCTTCCCCTGAGCTGGCCCGAGATTGGTGGCATCCATCCGTTTGTGCCATCCGATCAGGCGCAGGGATACCTCCAAATCATTGATGAGCTGGGGGCTCTCTTAGCCGAAATCACCGGCTTTGCCGCCATGTCGTTCCAGCCCAACTCGGGTGCTGCGGGCGAGTATGCGGGCATCATGGTCATTCGCCAGTACCACATCAGCCGTGGCGAGGGACACCGCAACGTGGTACTTATCCCCGCTTCGGCACACGGTACTAATCCAGCCACTGCCGCCATGGCAGGCATGGAAGTGGTTGTGGTGGCCTGCGATGACAAGGGCAACATTTCGCTTGACGATTTGAAAGCCAAAGCCCAGCAGCATCGCGATAACCTGTCCAGCTTTATGGTTACCTATCCATCCACCCACGGAGTGTTTGAGGCCGATATTAAGGAGATGATCAGGATTATTCACGACAACGGCGGACTGGTGTACATGGATGGCGCCAACATGAATGCTCAGGTGGGGCTTACCAGCCCGGGATTTATCGGTGCCGACGTATGCCACTTGAATCTGCACAAAACCTTTGCGATACCGCATGGCGGAGGAGGTCCCGGCGTTGGTCCCATTGGCGTGGCCAAGCATCTGGTGCCATTCCTGCCCTCGCATCCCGTGCTGAAAACCGGAGGCGATAAGGGGATTTCTGCTGTTGCCGCTGCACCCTTTGGCAGTGCCAGCATACTGCCCATCACCTTTGGATATATCCTTATGCTTGGTGCCAAGGGGCTCAAGTATGCCACAGAGATGGCCATTCTGAATGCCAACTACATGGCTGTTAAACTAAAAGGGCATTTTGAGGTGCTATACACCGGTCAAACAGGTCGTGTGGCCCACGAGATGATTTTAGACTGCCGCCACTTTAAGCAAACCTATGGCGTTGAGGCCGGAGATATTGCACGAAGGCTTATGGATTACGGCTTTCACGCTCCTACAGTATCATTCCCCGTGTACGAAACCCTGATGGTGGAGCCCACCGAGAGCGAGTCGCTGCAGGAACTGGACCGTTTTGTGGAAACCATGATTGAGATACGGAAAGAGCTTGAGGAGATTAAGGCAGGAACGGCCGATAAAGAGGACAATGTGATTAAGAATGCACCGCACACGGTTGAGGAGGTATCGGATGACCAGTGGAACCATGCATACAATCGCAGGAAAGCTGCATTCCCACTTTCGTGGATTGCCAACAACAAGTTTTGGCCAGCGGTGGGAAAAATCGATTCAGGCTATGGCGATCGCAATCTGGTGTGCTCCTGTGCACCCATGGAGGAGTACCTTTAGAATTTAGTGTTAATATCTAAATAGAATCGGGGCGTACCGGCGGGTTCGCCCCGATTTATATTTTAAATCCGCCTCCGCAATGTAATTATGGGACTTTAGATTCGAATTGGTTTATTTCTAAATCCTGAGGGGTTGCTCTTAAAACTACTTAGATATTTAGAATCAATAGAGTAAGGGGTTCTAAACCAGTAAATAGTTCCGGATTTTCGACCTAAAAGATTCTGTGAGAACGCTACTCTGCAAAGTTGAACTTAACGGTTTGCTTAAGGTCGGGATGAAGGCTGTTGGCCACGGGACACTCCTTGGCGGCTAATTCGAGCAGTTTACGCTCCTTTGGGGTGTAGTTGTTATGCGGGAAAGTTAGCTCCACTACCACCTCCACCACCCTTCGGGGGTTTGTTCCCATAATTTTTTGCACCTCAACCTTCGTCCCATCGATATTAAACCCGTGGGTGATGGCCGATATGCCCATGATGGTTAGCATACACGAGCCTAAGCTTGTTGCCAGCAGGTCGGTGGGGGAAAAGAATTCTCCCTTCCCCTGATTATCGGTGGGGGCATCGGTGGTGAGCCGGTTGCCCGACTGGTTGTGGATGGCCTGCGTACGCAGTTGACCCAGGTAAAGTATTGATGCTGTTGCCATGGTTTTTTGAGTTTTTTTATGCAAAAATATGCATCTTTTGCAAATGGGTATAAAAAAAGGGGGCAGTAAAGCCCCCTCATTTTTTTATTAAATAAGCCATTACATGATCAGACCCAAGTCGCACATAGTGTTGGCAACCTTCATGAATCCTGCAATGTTGGCTCCTTTAACGTAGTTGATATAGCCATCTTTCTCGGTTCCGTGGTCAACGCATGCCGTGTGGATATTCTCCATAATCTGCTTCAGGCGCATGTCAACCTCTTCGCGTGTCCAGCTCATCTTGAGACTGTTCTGGCTCATTTCAAGACCTGAAGTTGCCACACCACCGGCGTTCACTGCCTTACCGGGACCAAACAGAATCTTGGCCTTAATGAATGTTTCAATGGCCTCGGGTGTACAGCCCATGTTGGATACCTCGCCAACACATGTTACGCCGTTCTTAACCAGCATTGCGGCATCGTCGCCATTCAACTCGTTCTGGATTGCACAGGGAAGCGCAATGTCAACCTTCACCTCCCATGGTTTTTTACCAGCAAAGAATTTGGAACCCGGGAATTTCTGTGCATAAGGAGCCACAATGTCCTGATTGGAGTGGCGTAGCTCGAGCATATAGTCAATTTTTTCACCGCTAATACCTGCCTCGTCGTAAATGTAACCGTCGGGACCTGAAATGGCCACCACTTTTGCACCCAGTTCGGTTGCTTTCAATGCGGCACCCCAGGCAACGTTTCCAAAGCCTGAAATGGATACGGTTTTGCCTTTAATATCAATACCGCGGGTTTTAAGCATGTGGGTTACAAAGTAAACGGCACCAAAACCGGTAGCCTCGGGGCGAATAAGCGAGCCTCCCCAGTTCAGGCCTTTGCCTGTGAATACACCGGTATGGTCGCCAGCCAGCTTCTTATACATTCCGTACATGTAGCCAACCTCGCGTGCGCCAACGCCAATATCACCAGCCGGAACGTCAGTTTCGGGGCCAATGTGTTTCCAAAGTTCAAGCATAAAGGATTGGCAGAAACGCATTATCTCATTGTCGCTACGACCCTTAGCGTTGAAATCGCTACCTCCCTTACCGCCACCCATGGGCAGGGTTGTGAGGGCATTTTTAAAGGTTTGTTCGAAACCTAAAAACTTAAGCGACGAAAGGGTTACGCTGGGGTGAAAACGAATGCCTCCCTTGTATGGGCCAATGGCTCCGTTAAACTGAACGCGATATCCTATGTTGACATGAATATTGCCCTGATCATCAGCCCAGGGTACCTTGAAGATGAAAACGCGGTCGGGCTCAACGATACGCTCAATAATTTTGTGCTTCTCAAATTTTGGATTCTTGTCGTAAACCTCCTTAACCGATTCAAGAACCTCGTGAACTGCCTGTAAGAATTCCTTTTCGCCCGGGTGCTTAGCTTCAAGCTCGGCCATTAGCTTATTTACATCCATAGTTGAAAGATTTTTTAGTGATTATGAAATTAGTGTGTTGTGAAATAAAATGAGTCCCAAAAAAACGATGTAAATTTCTTATTTTAAAACCAATTATCAAAGGAAATGGCTGTAATAAAAACATGATATTAAACAGGAAGCCGACCTACTAACCTACTTCTTTCCTTACTCCTGTTATTCTCTGCCATGCATCTGTTAAACCCTATGGATTTTTCTCAATAATCTCCTTAATGGGCTTGCCCGTGGCCCCGCTGGGCCAGCTTATCCCTATAAGGGTAGAAAGGGTTGGGGCGATATCCGTCATGTCAACCGGGTTTAACACCTGGCGGCGCTTGATGCGCCATCCGTACCAAATCAGGGGGACATGTGCATCGTAACTATAAGGCGAATTGGCAGAGGTAATATGGCCATTGCGCTCAACCCACCCCGGCTCAAAATTGATAATCACGTCGCCTGAGCGCCGTTGGTTGTAGCTGTTCTGAAACTTTGAAAAGACACCCTCGGTGAAATTAGCCGACTGCAATGTATGCCCTGTGGCCGCATTGGCAACACCGGTAAACTGCAGCATGAAATCGGCCACCCTATCCTGCACATCCCAAAGGTTCAGATTGGAATCCTCAATAAGCCTTCGGTTAAGGAAAAGCTGCTTCTCGTGATAGCCCAATACCCAATTCCCTACACCGTATGTGATGTTGAGATAACTGCCAAGCAGCGCCATGGCTTGCCGTGGGTCGAAATAGCCACCCGGAATTTTCGATTTTTCAAGATGATCGGGAGTGGCGGCCACCCCTTGATCAGAAGTAAGCACCAGCAAGTAGTTATGCCGTCCTATTTCACTATTGAGGAAAGCAAGAAAATGGGTCATCTCCCTGTCAAGTCTTAAGTAGGTGTCCTCCATTTCGATGGAATGAGGGCCATATTTCTGCCCAATGTGCTTGGTGGGAGTAAAGGTAATGGTGATTAAATCGGTATGTTCGTCCTTACCCAGCCCCTCTCCCACTATGGCAGCAATGGCAAAATCCTTGGTATAGGTAATGCCAAATGGCGTTTCGAGGAGAAGCGAGTAGTTGCGTGCAGGTTTCTTGGCCAGAATAATCCCATCGGCCAGCCTTTTCAATTTATCAGCTATGCGCTTTTTGACCTGAGGCTGTTTTATGGTGGCTATATCAGCTTCGTAATACTCATCAAGTGGATTGGTTAAACTCCAATCGCGATTGGTGTACAAATCTGCGAAGCCTTTTGCATTAAGCGTATCAACCCATTTGGGTAGGCTGTCCATATAGTAGCTGTTGCTTATCCATTTGCCACGCTCAACGTCCATCCAAAAAACCCCATTGGCATTATGGCCTGTTGAAAGTATGGCTGCAGCCGGCTCCAACGATACCCCCACAACTTTCGATCGGGGATCGACCATTCGGAGTTCATCTCCCAAGGTGCTGATTATTAAATTCTTTGGAGAAAACTTCCCATTGTAAAAGCTGCCACCAACGGTTGTAACATTATCATCGGCCACAGCATCAACGGATTGACCGTTAATTCTTGAATACCATTTGTCCGAGATGATGCCATGCACGCTGGGATTTGAACCAGTTGATATGGTTGCCATTCCGGGTAACGACTGTGTGAGCAGGTAGTTGTACCGCGCATTGCGGCAAAATGCTCCTTCGTTTACCAGGTGCATCAACCCATCATCAGAGATTTTGGAAGAGTACCTCTGCAGGTAATCGTACCGCATTTGGCTGATGATTATTTGCACTATAAGTTTAGGCTTCTCTGGCGGGATGGCGGGTTGGGAATATGCCCCATTGGCAGAAAAAATGGCGAAAAGAACAAGGATATAAAAAAACCGATTGATTTTCATAGCTTTAACCAAAGAATAAAAAAGTGGGGAATCGCTTCCGATTCCCCACAAAAGTATAAAAAAACAATACCGTTGCTACCAAAAATACCCTATGGCATGAAAAGTACTTTTTCCGAGATCACCCCATGGCCAGTTATCACTTTAACCACGTACAAGCCTCCGGGCAGCAGGTGCCCCGATTCTCCAAATCCCTGCCATTGGTAGGTTGACTCGCGGTTTAAAACCGTAGGCGATACAATAGTGCCCACCTTCTGTCCGGTAATGCTGTAAATATCAATGGCAATACTCTCTGTTGAGGGTACGGCAACCCTTATGTTCAACCATTGCCTAAATGGATTTGGCCAAATCTCAACCACAGTAGAATTGTTCGTCATAAAGGGAACCCCCTGAGGTGTGAGATTGATGATTATTGTCGTATCGGATTCGATATGAACGTTGCCCTCCTGCGCATGGAATCCCTCAATTGACACCGCATAGCTATAATCACCCTCCTCTATATCGGCGAATAGCGCCTTGCCATTCGCATCGGTAGCTATGTTTTCATCGTTAAAAGTAACCGATACAGATTGGATGGGTTGGTTCTGCTTGTCGTAAACATAGAAAGTAACGGAATATAGCGGATCAAGCGGCATTAAAGTAATCTCAACATTTTTATCATCGTCCACAAGGATGATTCCTTGTACTGTTTTGTACGATACAGCCTCCACGCTGTAGTTATAAATACCTGGTTCAACCTCCATGAAGAATGCCTTACCGTTCTGATTTGTGGTAGCCGATTTGCCATCGAGCTGTACCAATGCTCCGGAAACAGGCAGTCCCTCGCTGTTCTTCACAACAAAAATGACGTTGAAGGGATGAGTTTCCACTTCCAATATCACCTCAACAGTTTTATCCATATCCACCACCACATTCCCCTGAATTGGGATATACCCTTCAGCAGCAACAGAATAAGCATAAACACCGGGCAGAACTTCGGAGAAAACCACCTCCCCCTGATTATTGGTGGCAGATGAGCTGCCATTGAGCGTAACCACGGCCCCCTCAATGGGGTTGGATCCCGGGTTAGAAACATGGAAGGTAACGGAGAATGGTTCCACCTGAGGTTCAAGAATAACATCAACCACCTTGTCCTCGTCCACATTCAGTTCTTCCTCAACAGGAATATATCCCTCGGCATCAACCGTATAGGTATGAACACCCTCTGCTATTTGCTCAAAGTACGCCTCTCCTGCACTGTTGGTTTGCAGTTCGTGTCCGGCAATGGTAACGGAAGCCCCTTCAATCGGTCCATCGGTGCCGGACACATTAAACGTAACGTTGTAATAGCTGGGCGATGTTTCCATTTCAACCGAAAGGTTGACGTCAACGTATTTCACATTTACCTTTCCTGTAGTGTTGAGGTAACCTTCCTTTGAAACGGTATAGGGTTTGTCTTTCCCCCTGGGCACTCCGGTAAAGGTAGCTTTACCCGATGCATTGGTGGTAAGGGTTTGATTGCTGAACTCTATGGTAGCCCCGCTGATGGGCGTTGCTCCCGATTTAACGGTAAATGTTACACTATGCTGTGTTTGCGGGAATGTGATGTTATCAACCCAGCCGCAATCGCTCCCGTTGGACATTGAATAATCCTTAACGTACTGCCACTTGAAAACATGATTGCCTGCGGTTACCGGGTAGGTTACCTCTTCCCAGTCTTTATTTCCACTCCAACTGCCCTTTTCGGTACCATCGATAAAGAACTTGAGAAAATCGTAGTTCGATTCGGATGAAACCTTTCGGGCAAACGATATCTCGCCGGCACCGGCAACGTTGAGGTTAATTTGCATGGTTGTATTCTGGCTATGACCTATGGCAGCCGATTTCATGCTGTAATCCCCATCATAGGCAACGCTGTTGTCCCGTGTCCAATCGCCCCCCGTGAAGGTGAATCCTTCGGGGATATCCCATTCGAAGCTCTCGGCGTTGGAAAGGTAGAGGTTGAAATCCACCTGATTGGACTCGCCAACTAAAGTTTCTACCACTGTTTGGCTCATGTAGTCAGCCTTTGAGGCTTTAATTTGATAGGTATTCTCAGGGATTGATCCAAACGAATAGTAGCCCTGAGAGTTAGTGAACACAGGAGTGACACTGGATCCGATCAGCTCTATTTTGGCTCCGCCAAGGGGAAAGTCGGTTTCGGCATCGTTCACAAATCCGTTGAGGGTTGTTTGACCGGCCTGCACCATCTCAACATTCTTTTCGATGGTTGAAGTGTAGCTGGGAACGGTAATCGTATGAACCTGTGTAACATATCCTTCGCATGAGTAGGATACCTGCCAAGTTCCCGGCTCAATCATTCGTAGGTAGCTCCCTGTGGCTGGCTTTGTAACCACATGAGAGTTATCCTTATCGTGCTCAAGCACGGTGATAGTGGCGTTCAACGGCTCGCCGTCCTGATTTGTAACCAATCCATGAATCCCTGCATTCACCCTTTCAATAAAAGTGAGCATTGCCTCTTTATTGTAGTTCCAAAGGTTTCCAAGTTGCTCAACTGCAAGCGTTTTTACATTTGATACCTCGATGGTAATTTCGCGACAATGGTGCCAATAATTCATGTAATCCTGCCTTCCTCCCGTAATCACGTACCAGTCGCCACCCTGCGTTACTCCGCCATAATCGGTAAAGTATCCCGATGGGGAATTGGCTTGAACGATATCGGCATACTGCCGTGAAAGATTGTAGAACCAATTATGGTCGGCATGGGCATTTTGGCTGGTTGTCCATGTATCCCACGGGAAGTTGGCCAATTCGGCACCGCCGTGGTAATTGGCCGACAGGGAAAAATTTTTGGTTCCAGCATAGGCCATCATGGCCAAGGTTTCGGGCTGGTAAGGCCCTCCGGGATTTTGTCCTGTCCGCGGATCGGGGAAGTTCCGGTTGAGGTCATAGCTGTTGGCATTATATCGCCTTGAACCACTAACGGTGTGATTCCCTGAATAATAAGTCCCGTCAGGATTGTGATTTGGGTTAATATAAATGGCTATGTTATTCACCATGCTGGTAACCCTGTCGTCGGTTCCATAGTTGGACAACAGATAGTCAATAAGCCTGAGAGTGAGGATAAATCCCGTGGTCTCGTCGCCATGTATGGTGCTTAGGAAAAGAAAATCGGGTTCGGCCTCCTCCTCCAGAACATTATCCGAAATTTTAACAACGTAGAGTTTCCGACCCTGCACTGTTGTTCCCACACTGTCCAGTTTGCAAAGATTAGGGTAATCCTGCTCAAACTTATTCATCATGGCGCGGTACACTTCGTAGGTGGGATAACGGTCCCAGTTGGCCATCTGGGCAATTGTGGTTGCCATTATTATCGACTTGTCATCAGTTGAGGGATAGGGAAGAATTTCGGGGCTATAGCCCAACGATTTAATCTTTTCCAATTCGCCCTCGTTGGCATATGCCAGAACAAATCCGTTGTCAATTTTATCAATTGAAACGGTCTGAGTAACTATTGTGTTAATCTTATTCCTGTCGTTTTCAAGAAACTTAATATAATACTCCTGGGCATTTACCCCAAGGTGAAAGAACGAAAAGGCTAATGCGATTAAAAGAAATTGAATACGTTTCATTGTTACCTGATATTGATTTTGATTATGAAAAACTCTGAATTGTGAGAGCCCCAAAGGTAAAAACTATTTAATTAGATTGCGTTAACAACCGACCATTTTTAACAAAAAAACATCCTGTTTTTTAGGTTAATTAATTATATATTAATAACTTGTAGATAACAAGGGTGATTTAAAAACAGTATCAAATGCCGTTCCAAAACAGGTTAAAATAGTTTGGCCATATATTGCCAAAACGAACGGTGAAACAATTCGCCCTCATAACCGGGATACATTTCAGGATACGATAGTTTTTCTTCCTGCCCCGTGACCAGCTTCAGCTTTTCATCGGCTCTATAAATTGCTTCCGCCTCAGGGTGAAACTGAATCCCAATTACGTTGGGGAAATGGGAGTGCACAACTGCCTCAATAATTCTCCCGTCCATCGATCGGGCAATGGGTAACAAACCCCTCCCCGGCACATCGATACACTGATGATGGTTACTCCATACATGTGGAAACGACGGATTATAGCCATTGAGGCTATCGAAGAGCGTACCGCTCTCATACTTAATCCTGTGAAAAGCGGCCGGGGCCAAATCCTTTTCAATGCCAAGATTGGCATTATAGTTTCGGTGTTTCGTGTCGTTGTCCAGTGCCAGCACCTCTTCCACATGGCTTAATCCGTATAGTTCCAGGGGGATGTCCTGAATCATGGTTCCGCCTGTAGCCACGTTCATGCTTTGCATGCCCAGGCAGATTCCCAACACAGCGTATGAGGGATTTTCGCTTAGGAGGGGTACGAAAAGAGTATCCTGAGCCCCTCCCAGCAAATGGAACAGGTATGAAATTTCGAGGTAATGCCTGTAGGGATCGGTTATCTCTGTCAGCAAATGGGTTGCCTTGCCATATGTAGCGGGTGGAATGTCGGGACCGCCAAAAAAGAGAGCGCCCCGTGATTTTCTGAAAAGCTCCCTGAAAATCGGGCTGCAACGGTTTATGGCATACAACGAATCGGGAGTTAAACGCTCTTTAACTTCAACCAATCTGATATGTTCCAAATGTTGATTTTCGATAAACTTAACCGACTGTTTATAGTTATACTCCCCAAGGTTGTGAAAAACGCCTACAATCTGATAATTGCTATCCACAGGAAAGATTTTCCCGTCGGTGAGGTATAGGAAAGTTTTTAGATTCCTTACCGTTGGATGCATGAGAATAATTCTCGTTTTGGAGGTATCTAAATCCTGAATATTTACGAGAATCGTGGGAGATTTGTCGGAACATCCAACAATGCCAACCAGGGCAAGCAAAAGCATGAGAATATTAATCTTTTTCATATCAAATCAATGGGACAATTATTCAAGTAAGGCATCGCTTCGAAAAACAGGTGCCAAATTAAATAAATAGCCTTACATTATCCTTGATTATGCCTAAAAAAGTGGATAAACTACAATCCCTTTCCATTCTTAAATTTACCGAGGTAAACCCTGAAGCTGCGTGCCGATTTAAGGATTTTAACCTCTTTGGGCACCAATCCATGGTTCAACTCTACCTGCAAACCCGTTACCATCAGCCCTGCGTTGGGGAAGGTTTCGCGCAACATTGCAAACATCGCTTTCAGGTTTTCATTGTTCATTGAACTGGTGATTGAAACCACGATTCCCGCAATATCACTCCTGTTCTTAAGTTCGACAAGAGCCTCAACGGGAACTGTCTGCCCTAAATACAGCGTATTGAAGCCCTCTTGTCGGGCAATGTAGTTGAAGTATAGCAATCCCAGCTCATGCAACTCGCCATCGGGCAGAAAGAAAAGAATGCTTTTATCTCCGGTATTTGATTGGGGAAGCGATGCGGTGTGTTTTACAATTTTTTCTCTGATAATATTAGATGCAAAATGCACCTGCAGCGAGGGAACAGCTCCGGTTTGCCAAAGCAATCCCAATTTCCTTTGAAAAGGAACCAGCATATTCTCGTATGTCCACTCAAACCCTTTTTCGTTTATGGTATCATCGATTTTCCCTGAAAATTCTGACTCGTTAAAATGCAATACCGACTCAAACAGAATACCGGGAAGCAACGACGCCTGCTGATACTCGTCCATGCTATTTACCCTGCTGCAAATTTCCGATACCGAAAGTTCGGCTATTTTGCTTATCTTATGTCCGGTGGAAAGCAAAAGCGATACGTTGAGCAGCAATCTCAGATCATCGTCGCTATAGCGGCGAATGTTGGAATCGGTGCGCTGAGGTGAAAAGAGGTTGTACCTCTTCTCCCAAATCCGGATGGTATGCGCCTTGATACCCGAAAATAACGACATCTCCCTGATGCTATAGGAAGCCATGGCCATGATTTTTGTGTATAAACAGCCAAAGCCTTCTTTAGTTCAAACAGATGCTGCATTTATTTGGGGTATTTTCCCAATTACCAAAATGTTAGGCACCCGCGGCTATCTCACCTTTCGGGCAATGATCAGCCCATCGCGAAGGGGCACAAGCACCTTTTCCAAATCCTCATTCTGTGCCACCTGATCGTTGAATTGCCTCACGGCAAGGGTATATTGGTCATCAGCCTTTGGGTCAATCACTTTTCCACCCCACAGCACATTGTCGGCCACCAAAAACCCGCCCGCTCTCAGCTTGGGTAGCGAGCAATACAGATATTGGGGATACTCCCGCTTATCGCCGTCGATGAAAACCATATCAAACACCTCATCAAGGGCAGGCACAATGTCCAAAGCATCACCAACGTGCAGGGTTATTCTATGGCCCACTCCCGCCTTTGAGAAAAAATCAAGGGTTTGTTGGGTAATCTCATCGTTTATCTCAATGGTGTGCAAATGTCCGTGTTCCGATAATCCGCGCGCAATGCAGATGGCCGAATACCCTGTAAAAGTTCCAATTTCCAGAACCCGTGACGGGTTAGCCATTTTGCACAGCAACTCGAGGAACTTCCCCTGCATCTGTCCACACAGCATGCGAGGATGGTATTCCGTCAGGTGCGTATGCCTGTTGAGCTCGTAAAGCACATCATCTTCGGGAGTTGTATGCCTTCTGATGTACTCTTCCAACTCGTGCGGGTAGTAATTGCTTGCTTCCATCTACTTATAAATCAACGTTGAAAGGTTGTCTATTGCAAAAACCTCATTGGCAATCTCCAGCAGTTCCGAAGAGGAAATGCTCTCGATTCGTGAGCTAATGGCATCGAAAGTGTCAAATGCATTGTATATCAATATGCTTCGTGCCAAATTCAGCATTAGCGCTTCGTTGTTTTCCATGGCTATGGCCAGCTGCCCTATGAGCTGTCGCTTGGCCTTGGATAGCTGGAGTATGCCCAGCTGTTTTGTCCTCAGCAGATTCAGCTCGCGGTGCAGGAGCGACAGCGATTTGTCAAAGTTTGCCCTGTCGCTACCAAAGTATATTGAGAACAGGCCGGTATCGGAAAAAGGAGTGTATGACGATTCCACGTTGTAGGCGTAGCCCTTGCGTTCCCTAAGGCTCATATTCAACCTCGAGTTCAACCCGGGGCCGCCCAGAATATTGTTGAGCAGATGCAGCCCAATGCGCTTGGGGTGAGTAAGGTTATAGGTTGCACAGCCTACAATGCAGTGCTCCTGAAAGGTGTTCTTCTTTTTCTCTGCCGAAAGTGCCACGTAATCCGATATTGGCGTACGCCGGTAGGGACGGTTGTTGGACTCTATATGTCCGAAACACTCCTCAAGGCATCTCATTACCCTTTTCATGGGAATATCGCCCACCGAACAGAAAACCATTTGGTCTGTATTGTAGGTGCGCTCCATAAAACGAAGGATATCGTTTTTTCCAAAATGGGTAAGGCATCTCTTTGAGCCTAAAATATTTCTGCCAAAAGGGTGATTGGGGTAGATCAACTCCTCAAATTCGTCGAAAATCAGCTCCGAGGGTGAATCCTTGTAGGAGTTGATTTCGTCCAGTATCACTGCCTTTTCGCGCTCCAACTCCCTGGACGGGAAGGTGGACTGGTATAGTATATCGGCAATTAGCTCCACCGCCCGCGAGAAATCGCGCTTAAGGAAAGTGGCATGTACCACCGTCTCCTCTTTGGTGGTGTAAGCATTCAGCTCGCCGCCCACGTCCTCCAAACGGCTCATCACATGGAATGCCTTGCGCCTACGCGTACCCTTAAAAATCACATGCTCAATGAAATGCGCCAATCCGTGCTCATCCTTCAGCTCGTCGCGGGTGCCCGCGTTGATCATCACGCAACAGTGCGCCACCTTGGATTTTGTTTGCAAATGCACGGCACGAATGCCGTTGGACAAGGTTTGTAGTTGATACTCCATTGATAAAAAATTGGTGTGCAAACCTAATGCAAATGAACCGAATGAGCAAACGGTAAAGGGCTTAATATTATCATCTAAATTTTTACAATGCCAAGATGGATGGTTTCTTGGAGGAGGTAGCACTTCCCGTCGTATGTTAGGACTTGGAAACGCGTGAATATTTGTTAAGGCTTAAGACTAGGAAAAATTCATACCTTTGTCCTATGAGCCTTGTAAAATATAGTAAACTGAGCGATTACAAGATTAAAAAAGTTCTTCGACATTTTTGCGCCGATGTAGATGCTACCCAAACCTCGTACCTGCTGAGCATTAACCGAAATA